>Ga0100402_1005070_pt1 | contig 13658 bp, 9 predicted proteins | sample CryGeyme20150102_FD_80419 | JGI IMG/M metagenome (GOLD analysis project Ga0100402, IMG submission 80419) | Groundwater microbial communities from Crystal Geyser aquifers in Utah, USA - Crystal Geyser metaG 2015-0102 | ecosystem: Environmental > Aquatic > Deep subsurface > Groundwater | place...
CTGTTTCTGAGTGGGAGACGGGATGGGGCATTTCGGGTCATTCCGGTGACGTCGGATTCGGGTCTCCTTGTCTCACGTTCCCTTCGGCTGGCTCTGAACTGTAGGCGACAGAGGGCCTTCTCATTACTAATATTATTTGCAATCACTATTACCATTTATACTCCAGCACCTCGGAATCGCATATTATAAAATGAAATTAGGGCTAGACGACGAAAGGATGAATGAGTTCCAAAGCTAGCCAGACTGCAACGAGCCATTTCTACCAATATTGCATGCTGAAGGGCAACATCACAGCGATTGGGCGAGAATTCGAGTACTTGCGTCTTGGTTTTGTGTGCTGAATAGTTAGAATTTACTGTACTCGAGTATCTTTTATTTATTCATGGTAGCAATGACCGCGATCGAATGGGTCGTCGAAAAATTACAGTGTTTTACCAGCCACAGTTCTGTAGGTTTCGAGCGTTGCGGACGACATCTGCCATTTTGTGCTACTTTTCAATCTTATCCTTGTCTTTGCGGGCAGCAGCGTCATCAATAATGTGGTTGATTTCTTCCATTTCTTCTTGAATGTGCCCATCGACTTCTCCATCGGGACTGTCGACGGCAAATATTTTTCGTTTCTCCATGAGAACTTTCAAATGATCCATTTGTGCCTTTAGATCTTCCTTGGTTTCTACCGCACCCCGTTCAAACATGGCTTGAATATTGACCAAATGGTCCTCCAGCTCTTCCTTGTGAGTGGCTGCTGCAGTCGCTTCCAACGTAGCCTGTGCATCACTGATTTCTTCAACTAGGTGTCCATCGGGTTCGCCATCGGGTGCATCGACGGCATAACTGTGTTTGGCCTGCGCCAACATGGATCGCAATTCTTGCATTTGTTTCTTGTGTTCGGGACCAAGTACATCTTCATTTGCTTCGAACATGTGCTCAACGGCTTCCAGTTGTTCCTGCAGGTTAGAGTAGTCACCTGCTTTCGCGCCACTGCTGAATGCGATTTTGCTGACCGAGGACGGCAGGGTAGAAGGAGTCTGCATTCGGCGAAAGGGCGCCAAAACGGCGCGACGGGTCAACGAACAAAAGAAGCGGGATGCCATCATTATCTTTTTCTTTCTCGTTAATTTGCTTTTCTAGTCCAAATCTAACGAAGGTGGAGAAATCAAGAAGCAAGAAGTTACTGATCGAGATCCTTCTGGAAAGACCGTATGAGACTTCGCAAGGGGTTACTGAAATCTATCAAGACATGGACGCATCCTTGTTCATTAGAATATGAAGTACAGTAAGTAGTGGCGTATTTGGTGGTGACACACACTCCTTCCAGCTGGAAGCTTGGACAAAAATGATATTCTTCGTTCAAAAATCAAAAATAATATTACCTCTACTTATTTTAAGACGAGATGCCTGTAAAAGAAAGATCGTTGCCTCACTTTTCAGTGACTGAGAGTGATTGGAAGCAAAGATGGCGCAGATTTTAACCACAATTACAATTTGCATCTGTCACTTGCTGTGGACTGCTGATGCATTTTCGATCCATGGAAACGATCTCGCCCTCAAATCCCAACTGCTGGCATCCTCGTCGACGGCCAGAGAAGAAGCGGAAACCGCTTTTCCGCCCCTTTCACGTGACGAAGTAAAATCCTTGCTCGACAATGTTCCGGTTTACGCGGTCACGGATCCAGCCCGACAGGATGGTTTAGTCCTTCTCAAACAAAAGGATGATCCCAAGGAACAGGCCAATTTTTTCTTCTTTCCCGAGAATGCCAACGCCAAATACAAACCTTTTCGCGAAAATAATCCGGCTGCCGTTTGGGATATTACGCAGTATCCCCTGGGATTGGTCTGGTTTGAGCTGTGTACACAAGAAAGCCAGGAAATTGACTACCGTCTGGTTCCCAATAAATTTGAAATAGCATCCGCAAAAAATTTGGTCCAGAAACAACAAAGCGCTGAACTACAGAATTTGTTCCATGGCAGTTACAATGAGATACCGATCTTTTGGAATTCACAATTGCGAGTGCCGTCGTCGAAAGGAAAGAATGGACAAAAGCAAAGCTTTCCTCTCTACTTGGGATACCAAGATATACTCGATGCGGTACGAAATGCATCGGGTTCGGCCTACCAACCCGCAATTTCCGTCACAGATTTGAATACCTTGATTGCCCAAATGATGAATCTCGAATCGACCACTGATTTTCGTAACGCTGTCTTTATCCCTCCTTCTCATCCATTGGAAAGTGGAATAAGCACGGCACCGCAGGATCTGTGGACAGATTAAAAATACACCAAAATAGGCTATTTTTTTGTCCGGTGGGTGCTGCTGAACAATTACGTGAAATAATGATACTTTTGCGTCTCTGTCAAGTAAAAATAAATTGTCGCCGCTACGCCTTTCCACAACAACTTTTTCTTTCTTTTCGACATTTTTTCATCTCCAAAAATAATAAGGCATTGCGCTAAGGAGGCCTGGGCAAGTATATTCCAACCGCAGGAATCACTTTAAAAGCGGAAAGAAGGCTAGCGTGCAGTGCAGGGCAAATAGTAGCAGTCCTTTTAGTAAAAAGGCACACTTAAAGCAACATGACGTTTGCCAAGAAATTCTTTGTTTTTACGTTATTGCGTACATTAGCCAAAATTGGATCATCACCGATCGCGACGCGAGCTCTTCTTGCCGGATCTTGTCGATCGTTTGCGAGAAGTTTCCCGGGCTGCTGTCGCTGATATCGACGACCGACTAGCGTTTACGGGAAGCGTTATAATAGGAGGGTCTGGCGCTCCAGCACAATTGATATTTGCAATAGTGCGCGAAGATGAAGGAGTATTATTTGGAGATTGGGCATTCAAGCTCCTCAAGGATCCGTTCATATGCGATCTTCGCGTAAAATTACGGAATTTACTGTCCTCCACCTGCGTGTGTGGCCAAAGATCTGGCCGCGTCACACTTTGTCGTCGAACCATAGGATACCGTCCACTCGTGGGGACATCTCCCGACGGTCTTCCTCCCGACACGACCGGCGGTGGAGAAATGTCGTGTGTCTCGGAACGATTGTAAAACAAAACGTAGGCAGCGGAACTCTTTCGGAGCAATTCCTCTTTGGTAATAGGTCGCGGATGAGAATCGTTGAAATCTACCCATTGTTCATCAAACCGCGTCAGAGAATAGGCAGTGTAATGTCCCGACCGAAGATTGCCAAAGTGATTGGCCACGGCGTACAAGTCGTAAACGGACGACACGCTTCCTTGGCGGCTTTTAACAAAACCCGACAAATCCCATCCCTCTAGCGGAAAGCTAATGTCAACTCCGTTTTTAGAACCGACCTGTCCAGAATCGTTGTACTTGAAGCGCTTCAAATGAACAATCAATATTGGCGGTGTAATCCACAGATCAATCTTCTTGGTCCCGTCCCTGTGTTTCTTACATTTTTCGCAGAACCATCGATTCCCCCCCTTCAAATCATCTGTGCTAGTATACAAATCTAAGCAGTCTTGCAAGGTCTGACAATCATCGGATATGGGCAACGACAGATACATAAATGGTTCGAACCGAATATTGGTATGCCCGCATTTGTTACATCGACAGGTATTTCTCAATTGACCTTGAAACAAATCCACTATAAGGCTCTTGTTCCGTCGGAGGTAGTTTTTCCACGCTTCAATCGCATCCTGTTCGTCGTTCGTTCCATCACAGTCTCGATCTTCTATGTAGGGTCTCTCCTTGACGCGATTCAAATCTTCGTGTATCCCGTCCAACAGAAAACTGAGCAGTTCTTGGGCATCGTGCTGATAGGTACCACTAAATTGAGGTGCGAATTCGCTGAGTTGCTTTTTGAACTGATTCGGTTTGACAACTTTCTTCTTGCCGAGCCACATTTCTTTCAGCAGTTGGGCATACGCTGTTGCTAATTTCCCCCCAGTCCCTAAAAAGTTGGTCTTGTTGATTTCTGACTTGTAGTCATATCTGATAGGATTGATTGATTGTTGATTGGCATTTGATCATGGTAGTGCATGTATAGTTGATGTACGTAAAACAGAGATCAGAACACCTGCAAAGAAAACAAAGAGACAGACAGCACACACAACAACAAGTCCTGTTTTTTTTTTGGTTCTTGCTTACCCCAAAAAATAATCTGTCAGTGGAATCGTGGCACTTAAACATTGAATACTGGAATTTAAAAAGCAAGTGTTGCCCAAATTCGTCAATCCGACGACGCCCATGGGTCTGTAGTCACTGCCGTTGTGCAAATCCTGTTGATTTTTTTCTTCGTATTGCATCAATTCTTCGCTCACTCGAATGTGCACATCGTTGTAATTCGAAGCACGAGGACCGCCACCGCGTTTGTTATTATTAATGCTGCTGCTGCTGCTGCTATTGTTGTTGTTGCCTGTTGCACGATTTTTGCGACAAAATACGTTCAACAAATTGTTGTCTGCGGGTGCAGAGGAATCTGCAGGCATAGCTCTGGGAGCTGTCGGTGCGACTCCGGAAATGTTCGGGCCAATAATACTGGTGGCAGTAGTAGTAGTAGTATTGTTGTGATGTTGGTAAGTGGCGGCAGCAGGAACTTGGCTGCTGTTACTGGTGTCCCCGTGGTCGTTGTCGTTGTCGTTGTCAGTGTACATCTCAGAATCGCTTTCAATGGAGTGCTGATCTCTACTGCAGCGTTGTCCCATAATTTGTGCAAGTTGGTATCTTACTAACTAATACTCCTTGTTTCTATACCATTCGCACATACGGCAATCTGTCTTTAGTTAAAGCTCTAATCCCTTTCAGTCTTGAGAATTACTTTAGTCAAGAAAAAATGTAGAGAGAGAGAGAGAGATTGAAGAGGAATTCAGGGCAGAATATACTAGACTACTACTTGATGATTATTTATTTATGCACCAACAAATAATCAAGGTGGTTTTGGTTTTGCTGCTGATGTGAGCCGATGTGATGAGTGGGGCGAAGCAAGTGGCGAACCGCCACTACTCCTACTTACATGTTTGCATTTACTACTAGCTAGTAGTCTCTAGAGTAGCCAGTACTACAGTACTCTCTCTCTAGTAGTAGTAGTTGTAGCTACTAGCTACTAGTACTACTGCTAGCTAGCTACTAGCTAGTAGTAGTACAGCGTAGTACTCTACTACTAGTTGTAGGAAAGTACTAGTACTATTGCTACTAGTACTCCCTGTTCTTTAGAAGCAAGCATACTACTAGGGTCTACTTTTGTTGTTTAAAAAAAAAAGGACAATTCCAAAACGCCGACTGATGACTCCCGATGCTTTACATTCGACATTTGCAAAATTAAATAATACTCTGAATATTATTGACAAAAGAAAAAGATAACCTTGTTTTTTACAAAGTCAAACATCCTGACGTCTTCCTTGAAGATCTGCTTTCCATGATGCACATATTCGGCGCGTCCTCTAAGAAAGACGCCAATCGAAGCTCTTCGTCGTGTTCGTAAGATGGGGCCCTTGATTGATAAAACCATTTTACGAATAATTGCACAGGATGAAATCTGAATTTGAATACTGCTGCTGTATTAGGCGCGGACTTAATTGCTTTATTTGTATCCTACATGTTCGATTGCTCGAGTAGATGCACCCCATTCGAGACACTCTCAAAGTCAGGCATGGCTATCTACTAGTAGTGCGTGTTATCATCGACAACTGTTCTTGTGAATGACAAAACCACTTGTTTCTCCGCGCTTGGTTGGCGAATGTTGCTTGATCAATTCCTTGTTGGTCCCAAATTGAGCTTGAATAATCTCGTTGATTCCATTCCACAGCGTCTTTCGCAGGCGATTCGTCTCGCTCCGCTGGGGAGAACGTAACGCAGCGGACACCTTACCGTACGCCAGAGAATTCAACAAGACCAAATCCAATGCTTGCAAGAGATCTTCACCGCACCACATGTTCCAGAAGCTTAATCCTTCGACATTCAAAATACCGTCGCGTCCCGAATCAAAGTCCAAATTGTTAAAATTTTCGGGTATCAAAGAGGCGCAAATGTCGCGAAAGCACAAGGGATTCTTAATGACAGATAGATAGGGTGGATACTGGTACTGTGACTCCGTGGTATCCACCGGCTCCAAAAAATGCACTGACTCCGGCATGCGAAGCAATTGGCTAAAAATTCGAAGGGCATTTCCGTAACGGGGCCCATCCCAAAAAACACCGGCTTGTACGGGAGCATTGCGTGGTCGAATATTGGCGTGCTGTCCAATTTCAAAAACATCTGCCAACGAATCCAAATCAGATGCCATTTGCATTGCATCGGAATGCGATGGCACAGCCCGGGCCTTTTGTGCTGGTGGTTCCAAGCCTTTTAAAACGTCATTCGTCAACTTTTTCCCGTCCGACGAATTGTCGCCAAAATCAAACCCTCGAATAACATCCGAGGCATCGTCGTCTTCGTTGTCGGAAAGTCCCGTTTTGACATTCATAACGTCTTCAAAGGCTGGAAATTTCATAAGATCATTCATAAAATCTCGAGACATTTTGCAGCCACCACAAATGGGCACACCGGCGGCATTTTCCGTCGAACATCCACTGCAGTTCCAGTTAGCCGTATCAAGACTACTAACGCTGCCATCGCCCGTCGTTTTGTTCCCAGCGGCGGGCTTAACTCCAATGACTTCAATATCACTATCGCTGTCGCTGTCATCATGATGATGATCATCATCATTATCGTTCGCTACCAATCGCGCCACAGGTATCATCTTAGTGAGAGAGCTGGTCTGAAAATTTGCCTTGGCATGCCTGTCAGAACGATCTGCTGAACCTTGGGAACTGTGTTGTCGTTTCATTGCCACTGGTTTGGATGCGGAAGCCGACCCTGCTGCAGCTTTCTTTTTGGGCGGAGGATCAACTTCGTGCACACTATCATCATCAGAATCGTCCAAGCAAATTACGTCGTCATCTTCCGGATCGAAATTGCTCATACTCCGGAGGGCCGCTTCCAGTCGATGAAAAAAGGGCAGATAGGGATGCGCCGTACTAACTTCCTGGTACGATTGTGGTACACCCGACTTTAATTTTTCCAGAGCCTTCTTGGCCATGGGTCGCATCAGTCCTGCCAATTTCTTGGTACTGTCGGCTTCCTTGTCCAACTTTTGACACGCACTCAAAATTAGTTCCAGATCGGTACATATCTGCAAGGCACCACCATATTTGGACAACCATTTCCGCAGTCCCCACGATTCACCATCCTTCATGCCACCTAAAAATATGTTCTTCATGGCCTCACAGTCCTGTCGCTCAGCGTTCCGGGCCTGTGCGGATAAATTTTGCAATTCATCAAAGGCATCCCGCAAATGATTGGCGGCCATGACGTGTCGATTGCTCATCAAGAATCGCTGTGGCAAGTGCAATATATATTTTTGGTAAAATTGTTTCGGCGTTAGCGTATCCCGGTAGGCTCTCCGAATCAATCGTTTTTGCGTAGCAAACATCAGTCCCTTGCGCAAATCTTGTTGACACGCGACCAAAAAATCGACGCACGGCAAAAATCGTGCCGTAACATCCTTAATTTTGGCCCGCAATCGTTCCATGACCACACTGCCCTTCATGGGTTCCAGTGACAAACCACTAACAGTGATAGACAACTCTTCCAACCACTGTGGTGGTGGTGGTGTGGCTTCGCGAGAAGGAGCTTGTGGTGGTGGTAGTGGTAGTGGTACTGGAACGTCATTCGTGTTGTTGTTAATCTTGTTCTGATTGTTGCTGTTGTTGTTGTGGACCAAATGAGAATTGTTGTTGTTGCTGTTACTACTAGGAGAGCAAGAAGTCCCACCTGCAATATTATTATTACTACTACTATTACTACTATTTCCACCAAACATGGTTGTTAAAGCATCCATGGGCAAAGAAGTAGTGCAGGAAGAATGTAAATTATGCGGTTCATAATCTGCCGCAATTAAAGCTGCACGAGCTGCGCGTTGTTGTTGCTGTTGCCTCTGTATTTGCTGTTGTTGTTGCTGAAAGGCAGCTAATTGCTGTTGGACATTGGTTCGTATGAGAGCTGGATTAGGAGCTCCGTGGCTGTTAACTAATCCATACGGAGGTATTGCTGTGGGATTGGTACTATTATTGCTGTTGCTGTTGCTGCTGTTATTATTATTATTATTATTATTCAAGGATCGTTGTTGATTGTGGCCGCGATAAGCTAATTGCTGTTGTTGGTACGGAGGTGTCCGCAGCGTGTGTGTATGCTGGTGCTGTTGTTGTTGTTGTTGTTGTTGTTGTTGTTGTTGATGGTGTTGGTGCTGTTGAGCCGCTTGCTGCTGTTGTTGCTGCGCTATATTATTAATTAACTGTTGCGCTGCTGAAGCATTCGCCTGGTGGTGTAGCGGATGGTGTGGTTGTTGGTGGTGGCGATAACTATGATTGGACATTTGATATTGATTGTGCCTATTGTTGTTGTTATTGCTGTCGTTGTTGTTGCAAGCAGCGGCGGCAGTTGTGTACGGAGAACTAGTACCGGCGAACTGCTGCAGCAAAAGCGTCGGGTCATAATCTTCCGACAGGGGACCACCCATTATGCCGTTATTAATTGGCGAGAGTTGCGGTTGTTGTTGTTGCTGATGCTGGGGGGTGTTGATGACTTGATCGAACAAATTCAAGTCATCCAACTCGCAGGTAACGTAGCGAGAATTGTCGTTTGCCGCCATGTTGTTTTCGGGTTTTTGTATTGGTGTCCGTCTCTCTGCTAGTAGTACTGCTACGCGGGTACTGCCTATTACAAGTACTACTAGCAAGCAGCTCCTACGTACTACAGTACCAGGTACCAACTACTCGTAGCTACGGTAGTTTGGCGGCAATACTAGACTAGTAGACCCTACTACGAAAGAAAGGAAGGAAGGAAGGAAGAAAGAAAGAAGAAAGAAAGAAAGAAAGGCCCAGAAGTTTTCTGCTTTGTGCTCATGCGCGCTTTATAAGACTGGTGAATGAAAAGGTCATAGCTATTTCGATTCGACTGTACCAGTACCAGGTATGGTGGCAACGTGAGAAAATAATTAGAGGTGTATGCAAGAATAGTCTTTAATATTCCACGTGGAAGACCCTGATAGTCGCATTGGCTTCTGCTTAACTGCCATGTTCGTCCTTCAATTGCCTTACAATTAATGGAGTCTTAACTACCAGTACTACTAGTCTAGTAGTGGTAGTAGTAGGGTCGGGCTCTCTAGTCTGGTACTGTACCCTGGTAGTACTCTACCTGGTACTACCGTAATACTCCTACTAGTAGTACGTTGTCGAAAGCAGTAGTAGCCACAGCTCACCGCAACACAAACAAGGGCTGAAGTAGGCCATGAAAGATCTTTTTTTACAGAGAAAAAAGACATCTATTTCATTACAAATTACAACGCTGCTTTTTATTCTACTCTCAGGAGGTGCACATCATGTTGGCAATCGACTGGACCGTACTCAAGGAAATCAAACCACCTCCAGCGCTTCCATTATTGCCGCCGCCGCCGCCAAGGGCTCCCGTGGCCACCATCATGGCAAGCTGAGCCGCGATTCCAGTACCAAATATTTTGGCAATCAAAAAGCTCAAGGCCATTGTTTGAAGCTTGCCCATACTGGCATTGGGATTTTGTTCCATTTGATCATGTTGTCCGTCCGCCATGAACGTGTAGGCTGATGAATTGCGCAGGTAGATCGCAGGAAATGGAGTGGAGTGGAATAATGTAAAGAACGAAGGGGAGAAGAGAGTAAGTTTCTGATTTTCAACCCAACAAAATAGTAGTTACAAGATGCAGAAAAATACTAATACTATGATAAGACTTACGCAGATCCAAAACAGTACCAGAATGACAACAGTCCATAAGGCACATCAAAGTTGATCCCTCTGGCATACGTCCAACGAGCTCGGAATAGACACGATCATCGCGAATTTGACCAGCACTTTGGTAGTCAACGGGAATTAGTGTTTCATCGTATCTATGAAAAGTATGGGTAAGAATAGTTTAGAAAAACAGAAGGAAAGGTTAGGGGCACACTGTGTGAACACAAGTGAGTACACGACGAAGTGTAGTTATCACTAATCACTCTGAATACATTTTGTGAAATACGCACTGATCCTCTTCGTCACCATCATCGTCCTTGAGACGACCACCGTGTCCAGAGTAGTGAAAAAATGCGCAATCTCCCTTTTCTGTCTCGCTCACAAGCTTTCGAAAAGCGCCGAGGATATTGTCATACGTGGGGTTCTGGTGGGCTCCGTCATCCTACAGATCAAAGAGATAGAAGTGTGGCAGGTGTTCCGCATAATGTACGAGGGTAAATATAGCACATAAGAGTACCTTACTCAAATCGATAGCAAATGGAGGGCTTACCATCAAAATCGTAATATTTTGTTCCTGAAACCCTTGAACATTCACGAGGTAGTCTTTGATGTTTCCAACATCATTATGGCACCCGGAAAGTTCTCCTTTTTGTCCTACATAATTAATTCCTACAAGCACTGCTCGTTTCGTTCCACTAAAGTTTTCGGGAACAACAGCAAAGTCATCATTGACATCAATCTTGCGAGACGCGCTCAACTGAGGGATTTGCGAGTACTTGCCCTGCTTGAGAACAGAGCGCATACGAGTCAGGACTTGGACAAAGGTCAGTCCACTGTTGCTGTTGTTGGTATCTTCATTGTACAAAACCTTCAACAGAGCACTCGTGCAGGCTCCTCCACTACGGCCCTTTGGATCCGGAAGTTGAAAAGCAGAGACATTGGACACATCGGCTGACGTTTGAGAATCTTGGCATCCTGAGAGCATGCGAACATCTGCTGGGATGAGTTCATGAGCCTGTCCATCGAAATCACCTGCGGATACCATTGTGATTTGAAATTGGGCGTTGTTCTGTTGTTTATTGTTACATTCATATGCTTCCAACGACAGAACGAGAAGTGCAGAAAATAACTAGAGTGTGTGATGTGTGATATGAATTAATTTGGCCATCAGCGATGGTTCAACGTATCGACATTGAGACGTGTAGAGAGATCTTAGAGGAGGTGTGCATTTTTATCTAATCACGAGTATGACATGATTCAAGAAGCATCTAATTTCAAGCAGAATGTGAAAGAACCCTTTTCCTTGTAGTCTACCATACTCAAGCAGCAATTCTGCTCTTCCACGACGATCACAAGGAGTATTTTCTATTTTCTATGCACAACTTCAGACACTTGTTGTGTACGTTTGTTGTTGTCGTCATTGATGTTTGAACAAGCATCACAACACGTGTTTCCCTCAAAAGATTGCACAGCCACTTATCATAAAACCATAATTTTATCATACTTATAGCTTATAGCTCCCTGATGACTCTCTTTAAGGCTATCTATAATCTATAATCTATAACCCATCCTCATCTTATGTCGAAATGTCCACTGCCTCCCAACATATCAACAAAGTTGCCTCCTTTACACCTGTGACTGATGTCGTCTCAAGTGTAGAAAAGCCGCAACAGCAACATCAGTCAGATATGCAACCCGCCAAGAATGTGGCTCCTCCTTCCCCATTCCTCTCTCAAGATACCAGTCTGAAGAACCTTTGTTCGGCCTCTCAAGGGGCCCGAGTGTTGTTTGCCACCGACGAGTGGTTTGCCAGCGCGGACAACCTCCTCAAGGACGGTGACCCAATCTTCGACCCGCTCGCCTTTTGCACGGAAGGTAAAGTTATGGACGGATGGGAAACTCGTCGTCGCAGGGAAGTTGGACACGATTGGTGTTTGATCAAATTGGCAAAACGCTCCAGCCGGTTGGTCGGTGTCGAGATGGATACGGCACATTTTACTGGCAACAATGTACCCCGCATCAGTTTGGAACTGGCTGACTTGACCTGTGAGCAGGAAACCGAATTCGCAAGGAATATACCCGGTATTCTGGAGCGCCTGTTGCACGGATGTCAGCAAGGAACGGGATGTACTCCCGAAGAAGTGGAACAGGCAGAGGCGGCCTGTAAGAGCATAATATGGAAAGAGATTTTACCTTGCACATCCTTGCAGCCAGGTTATGAATCATCTCGACTGAAATACTGTTCTTTTTATATCCCCGAGGAACGGCAAGGCACTCATTTGCGTATCAATTATTTTCCTGGTACGTCACCACCATTTATCCCCTGTACCTGCACCAACCTACTGTCTGTTCTGCTTCGTTCACATGTTTTATCTCCTTCTCTATTATATGTTTTATAGATGGTGGTGTGGCACGCCTTCGCCTCTGGGGACACTACAAACTTGATGAACAGCCCACACCGATTCGTCGACCTGCCTATATCCCCATAAAGACGGGATCTCGTTGTACCGTGATTGCTCACAATGACGAGAATGAGGTTCCATCCCAACAATCTGTTATACAGCCGGAAGTTTCGGCCGAAGCTCTCGGTGGAAAGGCCATTGCTTGTTCCAACAAACATTATGGAACTCCCCAAAATTTGTTACAGGCCAGTTTGGGCAAGGACATGGGTGATGGCTGGGAAACAGCCCGCCATCCTGAGCGTCCAGCCAGCTGGAAACGTAATACGGCGTCCGGCCTCGTCGAGAGTGATTTGATGGATTGGTGCATTTTGCAATTGGCTCAAGTGGCGGAAGACGGTATTGATCGCATATTGTTGGATACCAAGCATTTTCGTGGCAATTACCCAGAATCCGTACAAGTAGAAGGGTGCTTCCACGACGCCAATGCCATTCTGGAAGAGGAGCAGCAAGTCGAATGGTTTCCTTTGATTTCCCGTTGCCGCATGGCGGCTGATGCCGAACATGTTTATCATCGCAGCATGGATCAGATTGAAAATAGTCGTCGTAAGGTTTCGCATGTTCGCGTGAGTATATACCCTGACGGTGGCCTCAGCCGTGTCCGTATTTATGCTTCTCCCACTTCGGCTGCGTTGGCTTCTTAGATTTAGAGGAGCGAGAGACACATGGCTAAGTGCTACCCTTCAATCAATGCTACTATCCTAAATACAAAAGTGATACGACAAACGAATAGTCCGCACCCCACGAATACGTCACTGCTTGTCTACAAACTTGTGTTTTGGGTTGCTGGCAGCTCTACTTTGAGGGCAAGGCGTGGCCAAATTTATGTGGCACTCAGGTTCCTCCGGGAATTCTTTGTAATATTGCGCGGCCAGGCAAAGGTTGGACTGGCATATAATCTTAGAACTAGAATGCCGTTCCTTTTTCTGCGTGAAAATTGACTTTTGATGAATGCATTTGTGATGAATTCGAGTCTGTTCCACTCCAAGTGACAATGATTGATGTGCTCTGCAAACGGAATATGAAAACGCAAGTTGCACCAGGTACGGAGCAAAGGTAGCAATTGCGAATCTTCCATCCAGACAAGCATGCCTTCCTTCCAAATAAGTACCAGTCTTGCTAGACTAGCTCGAAGAGGACTCATGGAAACTTGCTGGCGAGTCAGCCCTGGAAGGACGGGATAATTTTCCAACGACACTCGATTGGTGATGGGCTCAGTCGAAAATTTATTTGCCAGCTAGCCCGATAGCTGCGATTCAAAGTCGACCGGTGAATTTTTGCAAAAGGAGAAGGGAATCCCGTCGTTTTAAGCTCCAGTGGGTTCTCATGCATAGCGAACCCCCCCCCCCCCCCCCCCCCCCCCCACCTCGCTGCAACTTTTCTCCCTCCCCCCCACAACCCTCCCCCCCACACCACCACCACCCACCCCCCATCCA
>Ga0100402_1005071_pt1 | contig 13657 bp, 14 predicted proteins | sample CryGeyme20150102_FD_80419 | JGI IMG/M metagenome (GOLD analysis project Ga0100402, IMG submission 80419) | Groundwater microbial communities from Crystal Geyser aquifers in Utah, USA - Crystal Geyser metaG 2015-0102 | ecosystem: Environmental > Aquatic > Deep subsurface > Groundwater | place...
CTCGAAGCACAGCTCAAAGAACAACAAAAAGCTAATTTAGCAACAGACATAGCAAAGATAGCTGAATGTGAGAAAGAGACGGATGCCCTACTCAATAGTGATGCAGACATTGAGCTAGTTATGAAAGCAGCTGCAGGCACGTGTGACACCCCCACCTGCACCAACACCTGCGAAATGTCACAACGGATTGAAAGAATGATTAGTTTTCGTCGGCACCTTCTCATGAAACTTGAATCGACATTTCACAATGAAGGCTGTCGGGCGGCCTTGAGAATCGACGAAAGATCCAACCCTCCATCCCACGGTGATGACCACGATAATGGCTCGCTTTAGGAAATGTTGATGCGCCAACTTTTCTCATCTGTTTTCTTTATTATGGTGGCCACAGCTTCTCAACCGGGGTTAGCGAGTAGCGACGATCCACTTTTTGGAAACGATAAAGAGAGTCGCAATCGTACAATTTTTAAGAATATCGAACTGAGGGCAGAAATTATCTTCAAAGAATATAACAAGAGCAAAAATTTAGATGGGGTGAAGGCTCAAAAGGCCTACATCAACGAAAAACTCGAGTTACTCTTTCTAGGAATAGACCCAGAATCCTGGAGTCGCAGACTAAGCACAAAGACGGGTTCGCTACAAAAGATATGCTACATCAACTCCTTGATGGACTCCTTAGAGTTCATGGCGATCGCAGAAGGTAAACGATTTCTACACAAAGAAGTTGCTGCTACACTTCGCATCGTATCCAAACGCTGCTCAACCCCGCGTTAGATTTAGACGCGTTACCGCGAGTCTTAGTAACATCAAATTAAGAATTCGTTAGCTTTTTGACAAACCTGACCATTTTTAATGATTTCAACACATTACTCCTAGAGATTTTTGGCGAATGTCATAAAGTTTATGTGATATTTCCAGCCGGTCTCGTTATAATAAAACTAGGCTATACGTGGAACCTTGGTTCTCCGTGGCTAGAGTCTTCGGATTCGAAAGGAGGTGGTGTAGTGGATTGTTCGTATCAGTATAGTCACTTAACCGTAAAGGGGGTTAGCGGCTGAATAAGTCGATAACTTCATCAAGGTAAAATTGACCGAGGTGCTTATCTTAGATGATAAGCGCCTCTTTTTTTTCTGCCGCCCACTAAAGTTAACAGCCCAACTCCTCTTCAAAGTCATCCACATTATCAATCGTATACACTTTGGTCGGCTGACTAATAAGTAGCTAAATTATTAAGTTTACTTGGGTTATTTTGTTAAGCTAATATAAAGATACCAAGCTAATTCTAAACTCTGTTCGTTAGCCCCTACTTTCCCTCCCCAGCTGCACGTGAACCCGAAAGGTTTACATATGCTAGATTTAAAAAAATTACTTATTGCCCTCGTTATTCTCAGCCAAGGTGCTTGTCAGCTAATCATTGAACCTGTGGCTAAAGACAACGGTCAAGACAAAGAAACGACTACGCCCCCAATAACACCAACCCCATTACCGGAACTCTTAACTTATAAGTGTCTAAAATCAACTAGCTCAGGAGCAGTAAGCTTAAGTTCATTAGAAAGTGCCGTCGACCTCACGGAAGCCGTAGCAAATTTTGCCTCTCAGCCAAGGGTGATTACAGGGTTTGGAATTGATTTGTCAGCTGCTGGTATCTCAGGAATTGAAGTTGAATCACAAAGTTTTGACGAAGACATGCTTTTAGACTCAACTTCCACTTTGCTTCATTCCGACGGCAATCTCGGCACCAATGAAATATTTGTATCAGCACCCGAGGGATATTTCATCAGCAGTGTGGGAATTGTTCCACACAGCACCGGAGCCCGTGTATCTAGTGTTTACCTTACCGTAAGCAAGGCGAATCCGAACACCAATAGCTTCGAGCAAAAATATTGCTTTGCGAATAGCTACGAAGTTCAATGTGGCGATGAAGATTACAGATCATACCTGTCATCTACAGGACTAGGTCGGCTTGCTGAACTATCAGGCGCTTCTAATCAAGGCTTGGTATCTTTGGGGGCTAGTATGGTTGACATCAATCACGCCAGCTTCAGCGGCTCGAAGTCGACATTAAGCTTTGGAACTTGCGTCGAATAACAGAGGCTAGCTTGAGGGCTCGTTCCACTTAAATCTAAAGAACATCTTGGGGGGTTGAGTTCCCAGCGGCCAATCGAATTCAAAACTTGTTAACTCGCCATCTTCTCCGAGGATCACATTGGCTGACTTAGTCCAGTTTTCCAAATCTTCTGAGACTTGTAGCTCATACAGCACCCCCTCTTTGCCACCCTTGAGATCAAGCTTCACTCTAGTGACATCGGGCTGTCCATCTCCATTGGTATCAATATGGGTTATACCCAGATTGCTCGCCTGAGGTTTGGGAGGCTCATTAGGAACGTAAGGCTCGGTAACGGGGAAGATCGAATCCGAAAAAGCACTCTCGAGACCAGAGTTGTTATAAGCCGTAGCCGCAATTTCATACGCCGTTGCGTTTTTCATATTTCCAATTGTAAAACTTGTGACATTTCCGACGTCTACAGTCGTCCACGGTGTGACACCTATTTCTCGATAATGAATTTTATAGCCTGCAAGATCTGATTCTGGATTGGGGTTCCAAGCAACCCCCAGAGAAGCTGTCGCGAATTGACTTCCACTAAAAGAGGTATCGCCGGATCCTCCATGCCCCGATTGTGCCCGAGAGAACGAAGGCATCCCTATCAAAACTAAAAATAGCGCAAATCGACATAAGTGATTTTTCATTCCCCACTGAGTATAGCGTATCTTTCTGGGGAATAAACAAACTCTGCGTGAAAGGTGTTTTCTGAGCTGCCCTTTTAGATACCTTGCAAAGCCATTAACGAAAGCTTAACTATAAATAGCTTATGGAAAGAATGGAATTTGATCTCCAAAAAGGCTGGAGCAAGGGCTTAAGAATCTGCTTTGAAGAAGCTTCTTCAAGTGACGATTTCAACATCAAAACAGCTCTCCATGTGAAACAAGTTCATGGCGACAAGATCTACGATGTTGGCCCAGAAGATCTTATGAAGATCTCCCCCCTAGCCGAGGCTGATGGAATGATGGTCCAAGGAGATTTTTTTCGCTCCTTCAAGCGCCCCCTACTCATCAAAACGGCGGACTGTGTTCCCCTGATCTTGATCGACCGTGAGGCTGAAACGATTGCTATCATTCATGCAGGATGGAGAGGACTTGCTCAAGGCATCCACACCAAGCTCATTGACCAGGGGCACTTTGAACCCAGTAAAACTTGGGCATGGATAGGCCCCTCTCTCAGCGGGCGAGAATTCGAAGTCAAAGAAGACATGTGGAGCCAGTTCCCCGAACATAAAGATCCTACAATCTTCGAGCCAGGCCCCACCTCCGACATCAAATATTTCCACACTTGGAAATACCTCGAAAAATGCTACGACGATCTGGGACTAGAAGTCATCTACAACCCCGAAGTTAGCACCTACAGCAACGAAGCCTTCTATTCCCACCGAAGATCTATTCACAGAAACGAAGAGCGCAAAGGCCACAACTACACCTGGCTCAGATTCTACGAATAGCTCGTTGTACGCCAGAAGTGCTTGGTAGAGCGCGCGAGTATCATTTCTAAATCAGTTGAAATATTTGTGTTCATTACTCAGGACGAGGGGGAGCGCAGCCCCCCTCTGGCAAGTTTGCACTTGCCATTCACCCCCATAGTCCTTCGACTGAACCCAGATATTTCAACTGATTTAGAAACGCTCCATCTTTTTTGCGCTCTACCAAACACTTCTGGCGCACAGTGAATTTACAGTTACTTGATCGTCGTGAAAGTCATCGGCTTGCCAGTGGCGGGATGGTCCAAATACAAAGTATGGGCATGCAGAAGCATTCGTGTGAAGGTTTGCCCGCCATAAAGGTTGTCGCCCAAGATCGGAATTCCCAAAAAAGACAGATGAACTCTGATCTGGTGAGTCCTTCCCGTCTCCAATTGAACATCAAGCAGCGAGTAGTGAGAATCCTCTGCGAAATCTGATTCCTTAAGCGAGAAGCACTTAAAAACTTCTGGTGCGAGTTTATGCAATTCGCTGACACGATTGTGATGCATGATCTTAAAATGAGTCAGGGCTTTTTTGCCAGTTAAAGGATCCACTGCAAATCGAAGCCGATTTTTGGGATCTCGCCCCAGAGGCGCTGCCAAGGAATGTTTTCCGTTCTTAAGAACTCGAAAGGCCAATTTAGAAGGGTGATCCTCTAAAGCAAGGCGAGCTTTCCGGTGCAATGATGACTGCAAACTTTTGGCATTACCATCAACCCAAGCCCAATAATGTCTACCAGCGAGCTTCTTCGCAAACTGAAGCGACAAAGCTTCATGTGATTTAGGATCTTTGGCAACGACCAAACAACCCGAGGTGCCTCTGTCGAGACGGTGGACAATGCCAGGCCTCGCCTCTTCAAGGACCTGATCTCCCCAACTTAAATGCTCGTTATTGGGGGCGACGTAGTTGTTCTTAAGAAGCCAAGCGACCAAAGTTTCTTCCAGTGGAACTCCGGCCCCGGGATGGACCGTTAAACCAGCGGGCTTGTTGATGACCATGATGTGATCGTCTTCGAATAAAATCTCCGGAGATTTTGGGAAACGAAAGTCCAAATCTTTCTTTCCAATCATTGAGTTCATCTCAGATTTTGAAAGAGGTTCTTGCTTTTTAGTTGAGGAATCTTCTCCGACAAAATCATCTACTTCTGGATTCAACTCCAGTCGCTGCCCCACCTCAAGACGAGCACTCGCTTTGGCAATGGAACCATTCAATAGAAAAAGATCTCTCGAAATGAGTTTGGACCACCGGCTACGAGAAATATCGGGGAAATGCTCGGATAGAAAAACGTCTAGGCGCTTGGTCACGAGACCTTGCTCAACTTCGACGCCTAATTGTATGGGAAAGTGCTTTTTCAGGTCCATTAAAAGGAAGGCTTAGGTAACTTGTCTTCCTCTTTCAAGCGATTAACGAAGCGCTTAGCCAATTCCTCGGGATTGGGGATCTTTAAGACGCTGCAAACGATCGCTACATGTCCTCGTATATACACCGGTAAGGGGTCGTCCCTGAGATCTTCTTCTTCTATGGATCGGATCCTAGATGCTGCCAATTTAGAACAACTAGCAAGCTGCTCCACCGAAATCTGCCTATATACCCTAACAGCCCTCAGAAAGGCCCCATCAATGGACTCACAATTTCTGATCTTTTCTTCAAACTCTGGATTAGCCTCGAAGTGCATTTCGTCATCATCAGCCCCCGAGGAGCTAACAACTTTCATCGCAGGTGCCTCGTTGACCTTTGAAGGCTTGGTGATCGTCTTAGGTGCGCTGGTGCCTCCAGAGAAATCAATTTCATCAAAGGGATTGTCGGATCCCTCATCAGACGTCCCAGATGAGGTGATGCTTGGTTTGCTGAATTCCTCACGAAAGGCTTCTCTAGCTTCATCTTTGTCATTCCAAGTGTTGAAACCCATCTTGATATCATATTCACGGCGACGAGAAGGGTGCCCTAAAACTTCATAAGCATCTTCGATTTCTTTCATGATCTGATCATTGTTGTCCTCTTCAATCAAAGAATAGGCAGCCAACGAATCCTGTGTATAGGTGATTTTAGCTCGCTTATAAGCGTGATGAATTTCGTTTTGACTAGCCCCGGGGACAATATCGAGAGCGAGATAATAATTTACGCGAGATCCTGTAGCAGTTTGTGTGTCTTTGCTCATGGGAACAGACCTTTCATTTCACCAACTAGGGTCCGAGTAATACGGTCGAAGCGGCTTGTTAAAATTGAAGTTGGGAATTCGTGCACAACCGAATTTTTGGAACGCACAGCTCTCCAAACGGAATTGTCATACTCCAAGTAACCGACGTAGTTGAGGGACAGGCCGAAGTATCGCCGACACACACTACAAATCGCCTTACCGACATCGATGTCGGCTTGTGACCTTACTTGGTTCACAATAATGTTGGGGTGGTAATCTTCAACAACTTTCTGAAGGACACTTAGCGCTACGGGATCAAGTCTCTCAACGACAGCCATCAGGTCAGCCGGAGTTCTAATCCCTAAAAAGTTTTTCTGATCGAAAGAAGCCTCGATCACGTCTTTGATACTTTCAGAAACGTCTGCCTGAGAAAGTTTCGATAGAAAAATAGTGCGAATAAATCGGTAAGCATTTTCTACACTGGTAGGCTCCGGCAAGATCGACAACACACCTTCATCAGCTCCAAGGAAAAACTCTACAGTCGACTCTTGAGTTCCAGCACCTAAGTCAATAACGATGTCATCATAGGGTAATTTTCGAAGATCGCGAAGAAGATCGGTTTCTTTGGACTCCGTTCTGCGAATCACGTTGATAGGATCCGCTGATCCCGTGATCAAATGAAGATTCTTTTCTCGAGTGTGCATGCAGAGCTGCCTAAGGTCCGTAACCCTTGAACTCATATAATCACCAATGCTATTTTTTCCAGCATCAACACCAAGACAAGTGTGAAGGTTAGAACCTCCAAGGTCCAAATCAACGGCGAGGACTTTGTGTCCCATTCGAGATAACATTATTGAAAAATTGGCGCATATGAGACTCTTGCCCACACCACCTTTTCCACCTGCAATCGCCCAAACTTTTGGCTGTTTCTGAAGATTCACCTCGGGGACAAAGGCTTCAGAAGTACCGCTACGTAGAGAGCTGCCGCCCTCCACAGGCTCAGTAGAAACCATAGGCTCTGCAGAGTTGGACTCATCATCTTCCCAACTGGATTCAGCCAATTGCGACTCAACTAAATTGCTGTGCTCTTTCAAGCTGCTTTCCTCTCGATCCAAGTCAATGCCCCCCTATCCAAAATTCTCACACTACTATGCGCCGAACGCAAGTTTTCGCAAAAAAATCAATGAGCTACTCAAAGGGTGTCGATTATCGGAGAAAGTCTAGAAGAGACGGCGTCAGGAGTTTTTTGTTACTGTCCAGGGTTGCTGAGAGCAGTGATTCGTTCCTCGCGAGTTCAGAATAGACTTGCTCTAAGTCAGCGTCTTCCACGTTGGAAAGTAGTGTTTTGTTCGTAACCTGCTGTGACTCGACCAAATCACGGTTGGAAATCACAGAATTCTGCAAAGCACCTATGGTCGCACGAGATGCCGATACTTGGCTCATAGCTTGATCTAAACTCTCAAGAGATTCATTGATAAGATCCGTTCTACCGGTCGCCAGCCCCTCAGAAAAGGTTTTGAGAACGGCGAAGACATTCACACCTGTGTTGGACTGAATACTGGCGAAAGCTTCCGGATTTTCCCCTGGATCCACACCTTGATTATGCGCAACGATCGAGGCCGGATCTCTAAATTCTGGCCCTACAGTTGGCCCACGGTCCGAACCTAATTCTCTGTTTTTATTTGGTATTTCTTCAACACCAAGAAAGGGCGCCAAGCCCGGCATATTAAACTGAACACGTTGACCAGGCTGAACTTCGATCTCGATAGCTCCAGTATCACCGTAATAGTTCCCGTCAACATCAAACGGCGGATGATTGGTTTGGTAGCCTGCAAAGACGTAATGCTCTCCAATTCTTGCGTTAGCAAGCTGAACAGCTTGAAAAAATAGCTCGTCTACTTCGGATTTTACGGCTTGCATAGCCTCTGGAGCCTGGTTCGTCCCAGAACTCATCTGAATGGCGAGCTCCTTGGCCCTGGAAAGAACTGATGTCATTTCACCAAGTGAGCTGTCCGTCACGCTTAAATAGCTATTGGCGAGCTCCATATTTTTCAGAGCCTGTTCGTTTCTGTTGACCTTATGTTTTAAACCGATCGACCGAATCATCCCTTGAGGGTCGTCTGATGGGCGGTTGATGCGCTTGCCCGAAATGGCTTGTTCTTGGTTCTTTAAAAGCGTGTTACGGGTGCGGTGCATCGCCCGGTCTGCTTTTTCATAAAGTAGGCCTTCTGTGACTCTTGCCATCTTTTAGAACCTCTTCAAGCTAAGCACGGTCTCCATCATGGAGTCTGCTACTTGGATCAATTTTGCGTTAGCATTGAATGCTTTTTGGAACTTCAACATGTCAACGGCTTCTTCATCGAGAGAAACTCCAGACGTTTCTTCTCGCAAAGTCTCAAGTTGATTCATAACTCCTATTTGAGTTTCCATAGAATCCATCACGGATCGAGACTCAACGCCAACGTTTCCAATCATACTTGTGAGGTAGTCGGTAAAATTCGCCTCGCCATTCTCGAAGATTTTTTGATCTTCAAGATCAGCCATCGCCATCAAGGTTCGGTTGTCACCTTTGGCGCCCCGCGCCTCTCCGGCAGAAATTTTTGTTAAGTCATTCTTAACAGCGTCCGATACCTTGATAAGAGAGGCTGCATCTTTCACTCCACCTTCAAGTGAAAAAAATTCGTTTCCTGTTTGACCGTCGAGGCTGTAACCCTGCTGGTGCAAGCTATTTAAAGACTTCGCAAACCCAAAGGCCAAGGTATCCATTCTTTCTTTGACCATAGGCATGACCTTGTCTCTAGATTCAATAAGTCCACCAATGGCGCCATTGTTAAGGTGCCTTGTCACATCTTTACCCAAAGACCCATCCGCCTCTTTGGTGCGAATTCTTACTGTCGAATCCAGAACGTCATCAGCCTCTCTTACGGTGGCCAATTCATAGTTGCTAGATACGTCGACCAAGAGCCCAACGCGCTTCGAGGAAACGGCAATTCCCCCATTTTCAAGGTCTGTTACATCAACAGGAATAAGTGCTGACAATTCCTTAACAGCCACATCACGACGGTCACGTTCATCATTGGCGAATGAGCCCTTGTTGACTTCAATATCGACGATCCTCTGGTTAAGTCCCGCGATCTTATTCGTTAACGAGTTCACCTCGGCTACAGATGATTCAATTCTACGATCAAAGTCATCTTTCATACCTTTTAAATTGTTAGATATGTTCTGGAAGCGACTCACAACTGACTCGGCACTTTCACGAACCGCAGAACGCAAAGGGATTGACGAGGGCTCAGTCGCGAGAGATCTGAGATCATTAAAAAATTGCGACATACGTGTCGAAACACCCGACTCGGATTCAGAACCAAGGTCGGCCTCAAGCTGAACATAAGTTTCATTAAGAGCTGAGAATTTTCCCAAGTCTGAACTTTCTTCTTCAAGTCGCTTATTGACGAAATGGTTGGTCGACCTAGAAACTTTTCCGACTAGGACACCTGTCCCCAGACGGTGACTACCGTTTGTCACAGGTTCGTTCGATTCAAAATCTACTCGTTGGCGGGAATAGCCCTTGGTGTTGGCATTAGCAATGTTGTGCGAAGACGTAGCAAGACCCAACTGGTTTGCCGCCATAGCACCCTTCCCCTGAGAGAGAACGCGATTGATACTCATAAATCTCCCCTCCCCCCGGAAGCTACACCTGACCGGAAACTAGTCTTCCAGACTGGCCTTGTTGCTTTGTTACTTTTGCATTCTTTCCATAAGTTGTGTTTTTCGACGGGGAAGTCTCCGACTTCTCCCGACCCGTTTCGATCGAGTCCGTAATCGCCTGAGCCAGCCCCCTAAGATTGCTCACGCTCTTCTCTATAAAACGTTCGTTCTGCTTAACACTTAGCTTTGTTTTTTCGATTAACGATTGAATTTTTTCGCGAATCACGAGCATACGTCGACCCAACTCGCGGTCGCCCTCGCCACCTTCAAGCAAAGTATCGGCGAAATATTTAAGAGTCACGCCAGCGGAAGGCACTTCATTAATCATCGCATAGTAGTCTTGGATTTTGAGGCGCTCTTTATCGAGCTTGCGAATCGTGGAGAGAATCTCGTCCTTTTCACGCATCTCTTGATAAAGTCTTTCAAAATTCATCTCAATGAGAGACTTTCGTTCCAAATCAAGAATCGGCAATGCACGCGCATACAAAGAATGCATCTGCTCCAAGATCACGCAGAGCCTTTGCATTAAATTCGGCATCTCTCCTTGATTAAAACTCATCTTCATTATCCCCTAAATAAACTGAAACGTAACATTCTCGCTTAGCCGCGAGTCAAAATATCATCCTCGAGAGAAGTGGCGATCATCTTGTCAGCCAACGCTTTTGAATCCACCTTATAAGAGCCATCTGCAATCGCAGCTTTTAAAGCCGCAACTCTATCAGCGCGAACACCACTACTTGCCTTAGCATTGCTGAGAACTTCATTGGCCAACTTTGCTTGAGACGACCACTGAACTTTTGCAGAGTCAGATGTGCGTGCACTTTCGCCGACGTTCTGAGAGTCACGTTTTTCAACCTGAGTTTTTTTGTTGTTAGCTTGCTGAGCTTCATTCGCTCGGTCTTGCTGAATTCTATCTGTTCCTAATTTTGAAATATCCATAAAGCCCTCCTGGCTTTCACCGTTTGCCCCAACTACTTATTATAGTTTACACGAGGCTGCGTGCGAACTCCACCCTTTCCTTCAAGCTGCTGTACCACTAAATCTGACACCCCAAATGGGCGGCGTTTTGCCACATTTTCCATAACCAGTTGATCATGCATTGATTGAAAGATCTTTTCTCCGTTAGAAGGTGCAAAGGGGCTATCTGGATCCACCCACATCCCTTGCGAACTCTTAAGCTGGCCGTAGAAATGATTCACCATCATGCTCTCATAAGCGTCACCTACTTGACGGTATTGCTCAGCCATCGACGGTTGTTCCTCAAAAGGTCTTTCTGCCTGTGTGGAGACGGTCATCTGATTGGCCTGGGCCCAAGATGGGTTCATTCCCGCAAGCAGAAAAAGCGCTATAGAAAAAAATTGGATTATAAAAAATTGGTCATTAAAAAATTGGATTGAGGAGCTCCCGGTTGCGTGACGCATCCTGCATTCACGGTCCGTTCGCTTCGGTTTTCCCTGGGAGGAATTCAAAACTTTTTGATCGAGTCCAGAAACTCCCCAATCCCTTCGCTTCAACGCACATCCTATGCGTATAGGCCAAATTAATCCGCGGGCTCTACTCATCACAACACTTCCAACTCAGCTTGCAGCGCGCCCTGCGCTTTTAATGCCTGCAGTATCGAGATCAAGTCTCTAGGAGAAACCCCTAAAGCATTGAGCCCTTTTACGACATCCCCAAGGGTTGCTCCCGTAGGCACAGTAATTAGTTTATCACCGGACTCACCAAACTGGACTGTAGTTTCTTTGACAGTCTCGGTGATTTCACCGCCAGTAATTTGATCCCCATTCGGCTTGGTGATCGTAGTGGTGTTGTCTGGAGTTGTGGTCGTCGTTTCTTTGGTTTGAATTTCGAGAGTGAGGTTTCCATGAGCAATTGCGACGGTATTGATCCTTACAGAATCGCCCATAACAACAGTTCCCGTTCTTTCATTAATGACTACTTTGGCTGCATTGTCTGACTCAATAGGGAGTCTTTCAATCAAGGCTAGAACCTCAACGACTCCACCATCAAAATCATAAGGAACCATCACATCAATTGTTGAGGAATCTCTCGATCGAGCAAAGATTCCCCCCAGTTCACGATTGATGGTCTTTGCGACTCGAGCTGCTGTCGTGAAATCTGGATTATGCAGAGCTAGGCGGAAAGCATTGCGGTTTGAAAAGTCGAGTTTCACCTCTTTTTCAACCAGAGCTCCATTGGCAATGATGCCTGCGGTGGGATGGTTCTTAGAACTGGAAGCTCCGCCGCCCGACCCCGCAAAACCACCGACCAACATAGGCCCCTGGGCCACAGCATAAACAGCTTTGTCACCACCGCGCAGTGGAGTCATCAGCAAGGTTCCACCCTGAAGCGACTTCGCATCTCCTATGCTCGCCACACTGACGTCGATCTCCTGCCCGACTCTCGCAAATGGCGGAAGCTTTGCCGTAACAACGACCGCCGCTACGTTTTTGGATTCAATCTGAGCCTGAGTCACGGTGACACCCATTTGCTTGAGCATCTGAGACATGGATAGCCCGGTAAACTCTTTACTGGAGTCTCCTGTACCCTGCAGACCTACGACGAGGCCGTATCCAATGAGTTGGTTTTCTCTCACGCCTTTAATGCTCACAATATCTTTAAGCCTTGAAGCATACGTGCTCTCCACTAACACGACTGAAAGAATGATCGCACATACAATGAGAAAAACTTCTCTATAGCGGTTTAGCCTTTGTTGATGATTCAAGATGCTCATTTGGTCAACTCCACTTTGGATTCTAGAACTAAGGTTGAAGAAATCTGACCATCTGGAGAAACATCTTCGTGGCGGATTCTTCCTGTCATAGCAATTCGGTAGGGGGCATTTCGAATAAAGACTCTACGATCTCCAGCAATTTTGAAAATTCTCTGATCCAAAGACTCCACAACTCGCACTGGAATCTTGTCGAGATTCACATATTCTTCTTTAAGGTCGATAGCTGACTCAACCGACTGACCAAGATCTCTCCCGATCGCCTCACCCACACGTTTGTTGCCAATTGCTGTTCCGAGTTTGTCACCAACGGCACTCGCCACTTCTTTTTCAGCTTCTTCAGCTGCGATCTTACGTACACTTTTCCCATTTTGGCCCAGCAATGCAGCTATCTTCGCGTTTAAAGTATCGTTCACATCGCGCTCAACTGTAACATAAAGAATGTCACCAACTTTGAAGTTGGTGTTTACTGTAAAGTAGAAGTTGTCCTGACTATCAGGATTCCACAGCGATCCTTCGTTCTCAGGGCCTGTCCCATACCACGGATCTTTTCCATTGCGATAGTTTGAAGTCACCCCAAACTCATTTCGACCTAGGTCACTTCCGATGGGCTGAGACGTTATGTTTCCATCAAACTCTGTGTTTGTGATTACGACTGAACCTTTTTTACTAGATGCTGGAGAACGTCCACCGCCCTCATCCTCGAGTTCAGCCTGGGATTCTCCCATGGCCATTCTTTTCAAATCAGACAAAGACGAGCAAGAATTCAGCATCAGCACCAAAGCCAAAAAGGCTAAAATATTTCCGGAAAGCTTTTTCATTTAGAGTTGAACCTCCACTTTATTCGGACCAGTGATCAACCCTCGAACAATTTTTTTAGTTTCAAGTTGCTCCACGCGAATCACCTCGCCAATACTTCCGGCCTGTTTCGCCAAAGCTCTGGACCGAATAATCACTCCAGGACCAGACTGGACCGTCAGCACAACAGCCGAGCCGATCTTAACAGCGGAAGGCCCACGAAGAAGTTCTGGATAGAGAATTGATCCGCGGCTTACGGTTCGTTTTAATGCGCGGCCATTGAGGTCACTTTGTGAAGTTAAAAAAGCATTCGAGGGCAGTCTCGACCAAGGCATCGTGGTGAGCCTCATGGAATCTGCAGAGATCACTTGGTCACGGTTCAAAGTAGAGGCCGCAACCCAAACAGGACCTGTGACCTTTACCAATCCAGATAGAGTCACTTCTTCGATGGATTGCTGGTTGATTCGAATGCTAGCAGGAACACTAATCAATCCATCGATTCTGGAAGAACCGTGAGTGCCCAGAGCAAAGATCTCCAGAAGCTCAATCTTATCACTGGCCTCAACCGGCGGCATGATCAAAAGATTACTTACCGTCACTTCAAAAAGGGAGGAATCGAGATCCATTTTTGAACTCATCTGACCGACCAAAAGATCTGCAAATGAATGTTCAAGACTTTTAACTTTCATTGGAACACTGGAAGCAGAAGACGCA
>Ga0100402_1005077_pt1 | contig 13650 bp, 14 predicted proteins | sample CryGeyme20150102_FD_80419 | JGI IMG/M metagenome (GOLD analysis project Ga0100402, IMG submission 80419) | Groundwater microbial communities from Crystal Geyser aquifers in Utah, USA - Crystal Geyser metaG 2015-0102 | ecosystem: Environmental > Aquatic > Deep subsurface > Groundwater | place...
GCATGACGAAATAACGTATATTAAATAAAAACAAATTTTTACAAATAGGTTATTGTTTTTATTTATCAATTTGTAAAATTGAAACTTTTTAAAAAAATAAAAAACTTTACAAAAGGTCTAAGTCCGAAAGTTGAGTAAAGATCTCAACTTTCGGACTTCGTTTTTAAACAAACTTCACTGATTTTTGCAAAAAAAAAGGTCATCCCGTGCCCCGACACGATTCGAAGAACCACGAAGTGCTATCTCGGTCTAATATCCATTTACGCTAAAAGCAGTTCTTTTGTATAGTTTAGTTCTAAGTCTGAGATGCTGGGTCGGGGCCCAACATGACGAAATGACGTATGTGAAATAAGAACAATATTTTGCGAATAGACTATTGTTTTTATTTATTTACAAAATTGAACCTTTTTAAAAATTAATAAACTTTATAAAAGATATGAGTCCGAAAGTTGAGTAAAGATTTTCATATCAACGATCCGAAAACCAAACAAATGAATCCTACAGTCTCAATCTCTTCAAATAAAAAACATCATCAATCGGATTGGTTATAAAACTTGTCGGCAGCTCGTTTTTGTTGATTTTTTCGAAGCCGTTATTTTCGTAGAATTTATGTGCTGCTTTAAATTGGCTCATTGTTCCTAAATAAATTGAATGTATGTTTTGTGAATTACACCAATCAAAAACCGTGTTTAGGAGTAATTGCGAAATACCTAAATCTTTTCCGCGATATTCTTTTTTTACGAACATGCTTTTTAGAATGGATTGTTTGTTTTCCATTTTATTTAGGGCTACCCAATACTTATCAAGCAATAGAGGAGATGGTAAATTGGGATTTGAAATAGGGAGCTCAAATTCTGAAGCTATATTATGTATCAGTTTGGCGATTTCCTGTTTATGAGCTTCTTCAAATCGCTGAATTTTTATCATACTTTTTTAAATTAGTTTCTGAGTTATTCACAATTTAGCGATGCTTTGAATTCAAAAAGCTTAATTTTAAACTCGAAAAGTCAGATTTATACCTGTCTAAATACTTTACAAATTTATCAATGTCAAACTTTATATTCATTCGTGAGGTGTCTTTTTTTACTCAAAAGATATTTTATAAGTCAAAGGTTCTATTAAAAAGTCGTCAATATTATCAAAGTCAGGATTTTTAATTCTTAATATTTTCGGTTTGTTAGAGTTAATTTCAGTAACGCAATAAACATAGTAATTCGAGTAAATCTTTGATTTTGAAAACTCATTTTGAGTAATTATGAAACTTTTGGTGTTTCTATTCACTGAAATGGCTTTAACTTCAATCTGTTTTTGTTTTCCGTCGGTTTCAAACGATAAAATATCAAATCCAAGTTTGGGGTTATTTGAAACAATTCTTACTTGTTCTGCTAATTCAGGATAGTCAAATTTTAAAAATTCAATTTCACTCTCAAAAACAATTTTTTCAGCTAATTCACCAACTTCTATCATTTTTCGATGCTTCTCAATGTAGTCGATTTCATTTGATGTTTCTGTTAAATCGCCTAAGTCAAAAACTTTCTTTGGTTTATAAGTCTCTAATTCTGGGTTGGTTTTTTTCTGTAATTTGTCTGAAGCTGAATTCTTTGGATTTATTATTTTCTCTCGTTGTTCAGGTTTTTCTTGTTGCCCATCAAGTTGGAAACCATAAATCCAAAGAAAAGAGTGAGTGTCAAGAAGAGATGCACTTTTATACCTTATTGCAAGTTGTTTTCTGAAAATTTTTATTATTTCATTGTATTCTAGGTAATTTTCCCAAGTGCAATTGTGGCTTGTTTTAAAATCAATGTTTATTGAACTAAATATCTTATCGAATTGCTCTTGTGAAATAGGCATGTATTTTTGGCGATCTTTAATGAAGAACAAATAAGCGATTAGCTGATAAGAAAACCCTATTTTTTTATAATTATCAAAAGCTGTTTCGTCTTTAATTTTTGATTTGAAGAAGTCGTAGATAAATTTATCATTTTCTCTATTTGCCTTTAGTTTCTTAAAATCATCCTTTTTTCTCCAATCAATTAAGTTGTTCGATTTTACATTTATTGCATTTTTAACATTATTAAGAATAGCTCCTGAACCAACTTCGTTTTCTTTCCATGTTTTCAGCAGTAATTGGTTTTTTGCATCGTCATATATTACATATTTATAGTTTTCGTGCTTTTCAATTAATGGATGGTTTTTCAAATCAATTTTACTTTCATCAATTTTCATGTCCATGAGTTTGTTAAATCCGGAATGAACAATCTCGAATATGTTTTGACTTATATCAATCATAGTTTGTAACTCTCTTTTCAATGAATGCAGATATTTGCATCAAGTAAATATTTCATTAGAAATCAATTTGATCCGTTTTATTAATTCTTGAATCTTTGATTTCCTTAATTATAGTATCAGAATCTTTTGCGTCAACCCATGCACCAAATAAGCTGCGAATGTCAGTTTTTGTTGATTCTTCTTTTGTTTCTATTGAATCAGAGAGCTTTTTAATCAAACGCTTTTTGGAATTAGTATCCAAGCGATTTAGAAATCGGAAGTATTTATCGATTGTTTTATTTGTTAGTGCATATCCCATATCAAGACTTTTTATTTAATATACAATATTTTGATTAAATCGAGTTTTGGCATTTTTATCAACATAATTCTTATGTGATTATTTTTAGCTTTTGTCAATTTGCTGAAATTCAATATTATGGCAGTTTCTTTCTTTTGCACTAATAATTTTCATTTTTAATAGACTAGAGATTGCCGATTCTCAAATTGTCAGCCATAAATAAAAGGTTATTCGATAAATCGTTCTAAAAACGCTGTTAATGTTTGAATATCATGCTTCCTAGTCGTTTCCTAAAATGCTGCATGATCTCCACCTGAAATTAAGAAGCAATTCAGATAGCTTCCTAATCGGCATTTTGTAAATCAGTTACGATTTCTTCTAAATGTTCTAATAATTCAGGATTTGTGATTCCTTTTTCGACATCGAAGTTTTTGTTATACTCTGGCAAGGAAAAACTTGCTTTTATGTCCGCTCCATATCGTGGAAATAGACTTTTTGCGCTTTCTAATACCGTTAGACCACCTCTTGCGCCTGGAGATGTTGCCATTAATAACATCGGTTTTCTGTTAAAGATTTTTCTTCCTTTAATTCTTGAAGTCCAATCTAAGAGGTTTTTTAATCCTACATTGAATGAGCCGTTGTTTTCGGCAAGTGAAATGATGATGAAATCGGTGTTATCAATCTTTGCTGCAAATTCTAGTGCGATTGAATGAATCCCGATTTCTTTTTCAGTATCAACACTATAAATGGGTAAATCCATTTTGCTGATATCAATAAGTTCTTTTGAAGCTGTTTTGAAAAAGGATGCAACGTAGTTTGCAAAAGTTCGGTTGATTGAATTTTTACTGTTGCTTCCGCCAATTACTAGAATTTTCATGAGTTAGTTTTTTTTTGTGTTATTATCGTAATACCAGCAACAAGGTGCATAAAGATCAATGTAATTCTCATTCCCATGGCTAAATTGGGAGCACTAATTGGGCCAATCAATGAAATAAGAAGAAAAACGTAGCTGACAATTATAAATATACGAATAGGATTTTTAGAGAACTTTGATAATCCATATTAGGATAAGTCCGCTATAAGAGCAGGAAGTATGCAACTTACTATAACAGAAATGATTCCTAAAGGTTTGCCGTCAGGCGATAAAGTTGTCTGTGAAATACTTCCAGCATAAGTTGAGTCGTAAAAGATTTCTGAATTTACAATTGTAGCAAAAAACCAGCAAGTATTCCAGTTTTCATTAGATTTTGAATGTTCATGGTGATGTTGATTTTAATTTAGAACAAGTTTGTGTTGTTTCTACTCATTAATACTTAAGTTAAGTATATAAGCTTACTAATATATAGTTTTACCTATTGGTAAATAGTTGCCTTCAAGTAAGTGAAAAATGGAAAAAACCTGTCAACATCGATTAAGAGCCTCTTGAGATGCAATAGAAGTCATTCAGGGAAAATGGCGAATCCCAATCATTATTTCATTGATGTATGGGAATAAACGATTTGGTGAAATCAATAGAGATATTGAAGAAATCTCTCTCAAAATGTTATCTCAAGAATTAAAAGCGCTAGAAGATAATAAAATTATCACAAGAAAGCTTTATGATAGTATGCCGGCTACCGTTGAGTATTCCTTGACTGAATTGGGAAAATCTTTGCACAAATTGTTAGAAGAATCGTTGAATTGGGGTCAGCATTTTCGCGAAACGATAGTGGGGAAGTAGTGTTTTGGGTTTTCGGATTTTGTATCAACAATGATTTTAATCACTGAGTCCTATTTCATCTTTTATTCTATCCCAACGGCCTTTTTTAACTTCTACTAAGAGTTCATTAATATCTTCTTCAGAGGCTTTAGATTTAGAAGTTAATTCTTCATACCTCAAATAGTCAAGAATTGTCTGAATTCGCGAGGTTTTAATTCCAGCAGAAAATCGGACTAGTATTTCGTTATTTTGTCTTTCTACTATCATTTCTTTTTTTTCTAATTTGCTAAAAAACAGTTTTATGATTTATTTGACTGTTAATCTTATAATAAGCGTTAAAATACACAAACAAAACAAAATTTATTGTGAATGTTCGCCTGCTGTTCTGAACAACAGTTTATGTTCTGATAACAAATAGTAAGCGTTTAATTCTATGAAGTTTTCAATATAATCTAATAATTCTTTTTCATTCGTTTGGGGCCATACCAAAGCCAAAATCCAGTGATGGTGAATGTTAATAAAGCAATTCCCATAATACTTGTATAGACCAATTTAAATTCTCCACCTGAGGTTTTAAAATAGTAATCAAGTATAGAACCATCGTGGATATTTTCAATAAAATCAGATCGCCTTCGCTCTAAAAACAAAAGTTCACCTGTTGCGGCATCAAGTTGAACAGCCCAAAAATTCTCATTAAAAATAAATTTTACCATTCCTTTATCTTTTCGCATATCAATGCGGTCAAGTTCTAGCGACATATCAGCAGAAACGGAGTCTTGCAAAATCTTACTTGCATTTTTATACAAACTATCTATTGGCAACCAATCTTTAAAATCTGTGGATGTTCCAGTATACGATTTGGCTTGAATTAAGCCTGCACTGTGTTTTTTCCATCCAAGCAAAATTCCTGTTACTGAAATGAAAAAGAAAAAAACAAATAATAAGGCGCCCGTTTTTCTGTGAATTTTTCTGAAAAGGCGTATTCGCTTTGCTTGTTTATGTTTCTTGATGTTTTTAATCATATTCATTGTTCGTTCTCACTGATTAGTGATATTCTCATCTCGAAAATTCGTTTATCCTCTAAATTACAATTAAGTTTTTCTTGTGAATAGTTAAGAGTTTTTGTGTTTCTAGTCTTTTGTATTAAAGCGCCCTAAGTAAGTGAATCATTTTTTATTTAGCAAGTAAAATGAAGTCAAATGTTTTTTTGATGATTAATTATTTGTTGATGAATAGAGGCACGAGCGGACGCTCGCTCCAGAGTTGAAATGAAGTCAAATGTTTTTTTGATAATTAATTATTTGTTGATGAATAGAGGCACGAGCGAAGCCTTGCTTTGGAATGCACAAGTGGACACTTGCGCCAGTTTGGTTGAAGGCACAATTTGACACGCGAGCTAAAGTTGTGACCCTTATTGTATTTGCTTGATTTAGTAATTAGCTTTTAAGAATATGCGAAAGCACGATTGGACAATCACGCTAGTCAGTAAAAATAGGAGAGAATAAGCAATTACAGTTATCCTTTTTTAGACAAATCGATTTTATTTTTTGTTTAATAGTTTAGGAATACCGCTGTGTTTTATGAATAATAAACCATCAAATCGATCTTTGGCTACAAATTCGGCTGTATTTCCACTGTTTTCCATTCCTACTAGTTTTTGATTAATGAAGTCATTTTTACTATAATTTCGTAAGTCTAACACAAATTTTTCTTTCCCAAATTGATTCAGATGGTAAGCCAAATAGTCTTTGGATTTATGTTCAAAGTCGAAAGTGCCATTATAATTCAAATTTTTACCACTATAAACTAGTGTTCCCATTGAATAATACTTGTTTCCGTACGCATTTTTAAGGTAATGCCCCATCCACTTCACAGTATAGTTTGGTTTCGATTTATTCTCAATATGACTGTTTTGCGCCCAAATGATAATTTTTGATTTCGGATTATTTTCTTTGAACCATTTAACTGTTTCATACAAAGCTTTATCTCTAATATCAGCAGAAATTGGCCAAGCCATTAATCCACCAATTTCAATTTTTGCATACGTATCTTTGAAAATCTGATTCGATTTAGATATAATCATCAGTTCATTTAAAGTTGTTCCGGAATCTAATAATTGCTGTTTATTTTCGATTATAATCTTTTCGTATTCATTTAAAAATGCAATAAAACGATCTCTTTGTAAGTAAAAATTAACAGTGTCTTTTTCATATTCGAATTGATAGAGTTTATTAAAATCATTCATTCCTTTATTAACCGATTTTGCAAAAACAGAATCTAAAGGTTGAACGATTTCAGTCATTCGTTGTATTAAATATTCTTGTTTGGGCTGACAATCAAATCCTTGAATTGCTAATTTTTTGTTTTGAGTTTTAGCATATTCGACTAAATCTTTAATTTCTTCAGACTGATAATAAAAATAGGAAGTGAAAGATCGTGTGAAATCAGAAGGCGATAAGGAATCAAATTTTTCCATTGCTAAGGCGCCATCTCCGAAGCCAGATTCAAATAGCACCAAATTAAACCCTAATTCTTGATGTAAGAATTTTACTAATTCAGTTTTTACTTTAAATACTTCACCAAGACCGTGTGTGTTTTCGCCAAGTGCAATTATATCAACGTCTTTTAAGCTCTCTTTTATGTTTGAAATAGTTCTAAAATTTTCTAAATCTGATGTAAAGGTAATATCAATATTTTGATTTGTTTGAGCTTTTAGGGAGCCAATGGTTAGAAGAAAGAATAAAAGTAGAATTCTGCTCATATTGATTTGTTTACTTAAAATTTTTTATTGTGATGTGTCCAAGTTAAGAAACAAACTCCATTTATTGGAAAACACTTATGTAAGAAGACAGTAGAAATTCAAAGTTAGTTTAGTCAATTCATGAATTAAAAATTTCTTTGGTTTCATTTTAGTAGAAGAACCTAGGGGCCATTTGCGTCAGTTTTGGGGTTACTGAACCGCTTAAGGCATGAGTAAATACTCGCATCAGAATTAAAGAGATCGAAGAGTAGAAGGCACGATTGGACAATCGCGCCTGAGTTTAGCATGGTTTGGATTTATCATAGAAAGTTTGACTAATGCGAGTAAAAATACTCGTACCAAAATTAAAGATATTGATAAGTAGTACGCACGAGTGGACACTCGCGCTAGAGTTGGGTTTTGAAAGTAGAACGCACGAGTGGACACTCGCGCTAGAGTTGGGTGGACACTCGCGCTAGAGTTGGGTTTTACTATTGCGATTGCAAACTCTCATCAATTAATCTATTTGTGTTTGATTCATTAGTTAGCTCTTGCATTTTTCTATTTAGTTTTAGACCGAATAAGGGGCGGAGGAACCAAATTCGTTTTATTACAAATTCATACAGTCCAAAACTTCCCATAAATGTAAACAATGTTACTAAAATCCATTTTGAAAATGCTGCAATTTCAAAATGGAATATCAACCATGAACCTAAAAACAGAAAGAACATGTGAAGAATATAAACAGGGTAGGCTGCTTTGCTTAAATAAGTTAAAGTTTCACTTGGTTTGTTTAAGTATTTGTGTCCAAGTCCTAAAACTGAGAAAATCCAGCAGCATGATTCTAGTACCGTTAGATAATCATTACTTTTAAAATCTCCGTCCTGAATTCGATAAAAGTATAAACCAACTGAAATTGCCAAAAAGATCCAATTCCATTTGGTAATCAGTTTCCAAAAGGCTTTTCCGCTGTAAATGAATAAGAAACCAAAAATGAATGCAATAAATCCAATCCAAAATCCATGTGAAGTCAATGCATAGAGTTCAAATGTTTCAGGTTGAACGAGTTTTACTTCGATAATAAATGGAACGGTTACAAGTAATAATCCCAAAGGATTTCCAAGAATTTTATCTAATGTTGATTGAAATTTACCACCTGAATTCTTTTGCAAATAGAAGAATAAGGGTGTACAAACAAGAACATACACAAAGATATTTCCCAAAAACCACAAATGTGAGGGATGTGGTAAATACGTTAAATCTTGCATATAATAATTCCTCCAAATTAGAATTTGAAGTGGAACTATAGTGAGCATTCCAAAAAGATAGGGTAAAAGAATTCGTTGACTTCGTTCCAATAAGAGCGCTTTCCAGTCACGACTTTGAATCGCAAAATAAACTCCCATTCCAGAAACAAAGAATAACAAAGGAATTCGCCAAATATTTAACATGGACATTGGAACCCAAATCCATTCAAGAAAGTCGTTATTCTGAATAAATTGAATAAAAACGCCCCAGGGTTGAAACCCTATGGCGCTGTGATAGATGAGTAAAAGTCCAATAGCAATTACTCGTAACCAATCAATATCGTGTCTTCTAATTTTTTCCATTTTACTAATTAATTACTTTTTGCTTTGATTAACTCGGCAATGATTGGACGATTAGTTTTAAGTTCAGCATAATCTAGTTTTAATCCGAATGGCCCTAACATTTTCCCCATTTGATCATAAATTGGTTTGGCTTGTTCAAAAGTGGAAGAAACAGATTCCAATGCCGTAGCTTGATACGAATTCCGGATACTTATATCAGCATTTTTAGCAAGGAGTGCTTTTACGATTTCAACACGTCCGAAGAAAGCGGCTACATGTAGAGGTGTAGAACCTTCTCCATTGATTTCGTTTACATCTGCTCCGCCATTAATTAAAAGAAGTGCCGTTTCTGTTTTTCCGAATGTAGCCGCAATATGAAGAGGTGCAGATCCATACGCATCTTTTTGATTTAGATCTGTTTTTGCTGCGATATGCGCTTTTATAGCATCATTATTTCCAAAATAAGCCGCTTCTTGAATGGTAGTTTTGGGAGCTTCGATTGTTGTTTCATTTGTTTTCTGATTTTGTGCTTTTTCTTGAGCTTGTCCACAAGAAATAATTCCAACTAAAAGAAGGAGTGTTGTGCTAGTTTTGATAAAGTGTTTCGCGAATGTATAAGATAGATTTTTCATAAATATTAAGTTTGAATGGGTTGTTTGTTTTGTTGATACAAAGGTCGGAATGAATTCAATTCCCGACTAAACAACTAAGAAGCAATAACTATGAACTATGTATTTTGAATAGAATGTATGATGCAAGGCTATAAACTATGATGCAAACTGAGGTTTTTAGCGATATTTGAATGTTTTTTTTAATTGCAATTGAGATTCAAAACCATAGCGCCTGCGTCCTCGCAGGTGATTGTAAAATTAAAGTCAGCGTCCACGCTGACATCCTTTTTAAACGCAGAATTGAGCAAATCTCGGAATCTCATTTCGAGCAAAATCATAGTTTCGAGTTTAATTTTGTTGTAAGCGAAGACGCTTACGTTATTTTTTTAAGCACCAGCGTGGACGCTGTCGCTATAAATTGAAAATACAACCATAGCACCTGCGTCCTCGCAGTTGATTGTAAAATTAAAGTCAGCGTCCACGCTGACATCCTTTTTTAAACGCAGAATTGAGCATAACTCGGAATTACATTTCGAGCTAAAACATAGTTTCGAGTTTGATTTTGTTGTAAGCGAAGACGCTTACGTTATTTTTTTAAGCACCAGCGAGGACGCTGTCGCTATAAAATTCAAAACTAACGAACTAACATTTCTTTTGTATTTTTGCAACATATTTTGAGCTAAAACCAATCCCGACCTTATTTTTACTTATACTGAGATTTACTTAAACCGAAATTATGTCTGATTTTCTTTCACCCAAAAGTACTTTTTTGCAAAAGATCATTTCTGTTATTGAAGAACATCTCGACAATGAAGCGTTTGGTGTGTCTGAATTGGCCGATTTAGTTCATATGAGTCGTTCAAATCTCCTTCGTAAGGTAAAACAAGAAACAGGAGAGTCGGTCAGTGTTTATATTAGAAACGTTCGTCTGCATCATGCTAAAAAGCTTTTAAAAGATGAAACCTTAACCGTTTCTGAAATCTCGTTTGCTGTTGGATTTTCAAGTTCATCCTATTTCACCAAATGTTATCGTGAATTATTTGGATATACTCCAGGTGAAGAAGTAAATCAAACAAAAATTGAAGTAAAAGAGCCAAAAGAAATTACTGAAATCGAAATTCCAGTAACAAAACCATCAAGAAAAAACGGTTTAATTCTTTCGATTTTAACTATTGTTGCCGTAACTAGTATTGCTTTATTTTGGTTTTTAAAACCTAAACAAGTTCAAGATATTCCAAGCAAATCCATTGCTGTTCTTCCGTTTAAGAATGATAGTATCGACAGTAGCAATGTGTATTTCATGAATGGACTAATGGAATCAATTCTCGATAATTTTCAGAAAATTGAGGATATAAAACTTACAAGCCGAACAACGGTTGAAAAATATCGTGGAATGTCTAAAACGATTCCTGAGTTATCCAAAGAATTGAATGTGACTTATATTGTTGAAGGAAGCGGGCAAAAAGTTGGAAATGAAATCTTGCTCACCATTCAGCTTATTGAGGCTCAAACAGATAAACACATGTGGTCGAAACAATATCGCCGAGAAATGAAAGATGTGTTTCAAATTCAAATGGAAATTGCTCAAGGAATTGCCAATGAAATTAATGCCATTATCACTCCAGAAGAGAAAAAGCGAATCGAGAAGATTCCAACCAATAATCTAGTTGCTTACGATTATTATCTTCAAGGATTAGCTTACCTGAAAAATGAAACAGGAGAAGGGTTAAATGACGCCATAATTCAGTTTAAAAAAGCTATAAATGAAGATGGTAATTTTACGAATGCCTATGCCTACATTGCAATTGCCTACTATTACCTCGATATGTTTTTGGCAGATAAACAATACACAGAAGAGTTAAAAATGTACGCCGATAAATCCATGTTACTAGATCCCGATTTGGGAGAAAGCTTGATTGCGCATGCTTTATACTTTATGCAGATCGATGATTTTAATCAGGCAGTAACTGCTTTAGAAAAAGTGCTTGAATATTATCCAAATGTCGGTTGGGTTCACAATTTATTATCCAATATTTATACAACACAGCTTCCAAACAGCGAAAAATACTTAAAACACGCTCTTCATGTAATTCAATCTATTGTTTATGAGCAGGATTCAGTAACAGCGAGTTATTCTTATTTGCATTTGAGCAATGCTTTAGCCCAATCTGGGTTTATTGATGAATCGATTCCTTACATTCAAAAATCCTTAGTTTATAATCCAAACAATTTATTTTCTCAATATTTATTGATTTATTTACACTTAGCGCAAAATTTCAATCTTGTAAAAGCTAAAAATGAATTAGCAAAAGTCTTGAAAAAAGACACAACTCGATTAGATATTATTCAGGAGATTGCCAAGGTGAGTTACACAATGGGAGATTACGAAGAAGCATGGAAATATTATGACAAGCTAATTTCAGGCAAAAAAAAGTACAATTTGGATATTTATCAGAGTGAGGACATTAAAATTGGATTTGTTCTAACACAGCTTGGTAGACCTGAAGAAGCGAAAGCCTATTATGAAAGCTATTTTGATTATGCAAAAAAAGACGAATCCTTATACAAAGACTTGATTTTATCGGCTTATTACGCTTGTATTGGAAAAGCTGAAATCGGTATGCAACATTTAAAAGCTTTTGCAGAAAAGGATAATTATCAATATTGGTTTGTTTTATTTCTTGAAAAAGACCCGATTATTCGAGTAATGGAAAATGAACCCGATTATAAAAAGACACTCAAAAGAATTGAACAAAATTTCTGGAATAAACATAATCAGACTCGGAAAATGCTCGAAAAAGAGAAGGTGTTTATTAATTGACAAGTGACGATTGATAATTGACAATTATAAACTGTAAATAGTTAATCTTCATTTCGAATGTGTTTAGTCAAAATGGCACTAAATCTGGATCTAAAAATTCTTTCTTTGATTATTTTGAGTTAAAAATATTAACGATGAAATGAGTGAGCATTAAGACTTGAAAATTGTACTCTCGTCGCGGAAATTCTGATAGAAGTTCTTGAACAGTTTTCGATATAGACTTTTTTCAAACTACAAACTATTAATAAACAAATAGTTAACTAGATTTTTAGTGATCTTCTCTTAAATAAAGAACGTTGGATTTCTTATGAAAAGGAGATTGTTAATTAGTTTCATATTCGAATTGAAATTTTAAAATTGACACAAAAACGCCTGTTTTTATGAAATAATTAAGCATTACTCCATTTTCTACAAAGATTTCAAGAATCGAATATAATTTTCGCCTCTAGCTTCTGCAATATGATCAAATGTGTATAGAGAAATGCTCATTATAATTATGCCGATTCCAATTCCTCTTAGTTGTTCATTTTTCCAAAAAACAACAAGGATTACCAAGCCAATTGCTAACAGAACTAATTCAACATTTTTGATGATGTTAAAGCTCTTCATTACTTTTTCCATGCGTGGAATTTCTTCTGTTTGAATTTTCTGTGGTGTTTCTATCTGAAATTTGGTGACTCGTTTTATGTCTTTGGGTGTTCTGAAAATCACTCCAACACAAATAATTATCAGTAGGGTGGAAAGTGGTATTACGGAATAAGCTATTCCTTTAAGCATGGGTTTTTGAAGAAATTGGAAATAGACAGAAGCTGCGATTAATATTACCGAAACTATCGCGCCGATTAGGCATTGTAGTTTTTCGCCATTGAAGTATATAGTGATATTATCCATTTGATTTTGCTTTTTTTATTGCAATGAGTAGAAGAATTCCAAAGAAGTAGTGAGATATAATAGCAGCAATTACTGTCGTTTGAGCAAAACTGCTATTAAAAATACCTTCGTTTTTCATGGTAATCCACATAATCCAATCCATTGAGGCGCTTAATAATTGATACGCCATCAAACCTTTGGCAACGCCGATAGGTGGATTCTTCCTGAAAATCCAAGCAATATAGCCCATAAAACCTAAGGCCAAACCGATTAATTTGGCGATCCAATGTCCATCAGCGTTAAGATTCCAACCTGTTACCATTGGAATTATTGATGGTGGTAACATTGCAGCGGCGAAATAGAAGAATTCTAAAATGGCGACTGCAGTAAATAGAAATGTTAAATCCGTTAATTTTTTCATTTGTTTGCTATTTGCTTATTGGATTTTCAAACATATCACTTACATTTGAAACCTACAAGTGTAGAGCATAGTCTATACTTACGATTTTTTTTTAATTAAATTCTTTTGACATGTTGATAAGTGAATTAGCAAAACGAACTGATGTGACCATACATACACTGAGATATTATGAAAATTACGGATTGTTCAGAGGCGAAACAGATGAAAAGATAAAGACCAATAATTATAAACAATACGATGAAAGCTTAGTTGAGAAGATTCAATTAATCAAAGAAGCAAAAGCGATTGGTTTCACATTGTCGGAAATAAAAGTGCTATTAGAGGATTGGTTTA
>Ga0100402_1005090_pt1 | contig 13620 bp, 9 predicted proteins | sample CryGeyme20150102_FD_80419 | JGI IMG/M metagenome (GOLD analysis project Ga0100402, IMG submission 80419) | Groundwater microbial communities from Crystal Geyser aquifers in Utah, USA - Crystal Geyser metaG 2015-0102 | ecosystem: Environmental > Aquatic > Deep subsurface > Groundwater | place...
AAAATGAAATCTCCTATCACACTGCAGGTGTAGGAGTCGTTATGAACATCGAGGATCATCCGCACACTCAGACTTTCTTTGATGCTCACGGTGATGATGTCATCAGCATGGCTTGGAATGAGGAAAGAACCGAAATGTTTACTGGCGAGATGGGTGCAAAGCCCACGATTTTCAGATGGAACAAAGAGGGGTAAGAGCTCAAGAGATACAAAGGAGTAAAGAAGGGTGTGTCTGCAGTTGCAGTCAACAAGAATTATCTTGTAGCCAGTGGATTAGATGACAATCATTATGTGTTTGTCTTTGATATCGAAAAGGGTACACTTTTGGCTTCAGAGAAAGGAGGAAGAGAAGTTATCTTAGGCCTAGCATGGGTTGGAGATACTTCCTTTGTCTCGATCGGTCCCAAACATTTCAAATCGTGGTAGTTCAATGGCAAATCTGTGAAAGGAAAAACAGGCCAATTTGGCAAAAACTGCAACTTACTTTGTTCTCTGGCTGTCAAAGATTCTAAAGTATATACTGGAGCCTCCAATGGATCAGTCATGATATGGAGTGGCTCAGCTGTAGCCAAAACTGAAAAAGAAAAGGCTCACTCTGCAGCTGTCAATGCTCTTTGCATTCACGAAGATATTCTTCTTACTGGCTCAAATGACGAGACGATCAAAATAAGAAATGCAGATTCTCTAGATGTGATATTCAATGTGGATGTAGGTTTTAGGCTTGAAGGATCAGTTTGCAAGAAAATTAGAGCACTCGATGTCATGGATAAACGAATCCTTGTTGGTACTTTTGGAAGCGAAATTTATCAACTTGAAAGTTCTCAACCAATCAAAAATACCACTTCTGATGCTAAAATTAGGGTCCTTTCCAAAAACATGAGCGGCCACTATTCTCCCAACTATGTTACTAACTAAGTCTGGGGATTGGGATTCATCGATGAGAATCAATATATGACCTGCTCCGATGATGGAACTGTCAGAATATGGGATCTTGAACGACACTAGCAGCTCACCTGGTCTAGTCTATTATTCGATGAAAAGCTCAAATATTTCAAAAAAGCAGATAAAGAGAAATTCCTACCTGATTCTGTAAAAGGCAGATGTTTGGCTGTTTCAAACGATGGCTCAGTAGTTATTGGCTGCAAAGATGGAACCATCAGAATTTTAACTGCTGATCTCAAACCGCAATGGTGCTATAAAATATGCAAGAAATAAATCAGTCACATCAAATTTTCACCAGATGGAGCTGTCCTAGCTATCGGAGCCCATGACGGAAGAATCTATCTGTTCTAGTGGAATGAAGGAGATGTACCGAAACCTAAGAAAGGAAAGATAATCAAACACAACAGCTATATCAAACATTTTGATTTCAGCCGAGATGGAAATTGGCTTCATTCGACTTGTGGTGCCTATGAGCTTCTTTTCTGGGATGTTAGTACAGGAGCACAGATCACCTCTGGAGCCACCATGTCAAGAGACGAATAATGGCACACTTGGAATGTGACCCTTGGCTGGCCTGTTCAAGGTATTTGGTAGCCATTTATGGACGGAACTGATGTAAACGCTGTTGACAGGTCTAACAGTTCTTATGCTCAAGATATGCGTATCCTTGCTGCAGGAGATGATTTTGGTAAGGTAAGATTGCTGGAGTATCCTTGTGTGGTGAAAAACTCTCAAGGAGTTGTCGGAAGAGGTCATTCAAGTCACGTTACAAACATCAAATTCACCAACAATGACAAACTTATTGTATCGACAGGAGGAGAGGATCAGACCATCTTTGTGTGGGGAGTGGAGGTCGATAGTTGAAAATTTGATTCATTCATTTCGTAAATTCTGATTAAGTCATGCAATTGTTGAGATATTATAAATAAGGGATTTTTATAGCCAGAAATATATTAATTAAGATGGATCCAAGAGTCAGAGAAGTTATTGAAGGTGCCATGTCCTCCAATGCCGACCTCCTCAAAAGCATCGAAGAATTAAACGACTACAAAATGGGTTCAATTCTTGAAGCATGCTTCAGCAAGAACGAAACCAACCCTGAAAGATTTGCCGACTGTATTGCAGAAAAGCAAAAGAAGATGGAAGAAATCTTAAACCCCATGCAATTCAAAATCATGTTCTTCTCCAAGAGCAGCCACAACTGTTTGTCAAGAGGAAAAAGTGTATCTGAGTGTACTCAGTAAGCCACCAAGGGAATCAGAGAAGTCATCTAAAACACCAAGAAGAATATCGATAGAGTGTGATTATCGCATATGAATCATAATAAAATCATTCATCTTTAACTCTAAATATCTGCCCCTTAATCTTGCTTCGATTTTTCCAAAATGAGCTCTTCTTCTCAATAATCTCAACTTTGGACTCCAAACTACAGTTTTTCAAAGGTGTAATTGATTCAGGATGAACTTGCAGGTTTTATTTTTGCTTCCAAAGTTCAATGATGTTCTGAGCAGATTCGGAAATTTATAATCTTTCATCATATTGGAGATCAATTATCGTGAGAAACAGCTCATCATATCTCAGTGAATCTAGATGTTAATTAGTCTAGTCTTGAAGGTAGTTCAATATACAGTTGAGCATAGAGAGCGTTGGCTCGTCCATCAACTGACATTATCGAAGCTTCAAGTCAATCAAAGGCAAAAATCTCTAAAAAGGCAGAAATTTGGCCAAGAGTGTAAGTGCTTTTAGATCCCATGTATAACAATTATCGGAACCACAATGTTTGCTCAGCCATAGCAAAGCTTTTTACTTTCCAATGAAGTCAAATTGAAAGAAAATATTGAGAAACTGCCAAACTTTGATTGCAAATTAGTCATAATCCTTCTTCTCATTCAGTATATCGAGTTCATCTTCTTAATTGACCAACAAACTTTGAGTAATTTTCCATAAGTTCTCCATAAATTATTTTTTCATAAATATAGTTGCTTCAAGTTTATTTTCGAGATATATCATGATGAAAATGTCATAAATACCAGCTCTTGCAGCATAGCTGATTTTCTTTTCAAGTTAAAATACCAAGAGTTAAATCTAGCTAGACATCTCTCTCATAATAATTTGCCTGCATTGGTTGTTATTGATGAGGAACATTTTTTTGACGAAATAGATGCAGTCAAGTCTCATATATCGATCTTCATGGCATTTTGGCAGCATTTATTTGAGAAAAAACAGCAAGTAAGATAAAGTGGGTTCATCATATTGGTACTGCTCAGGCAGTGAGTTGAGTATATTTTTTAAAAATATTGAAACCACTCCGATGTGTTATTTTAGAGACGGGTTGTATTTCTTGTATAGCTGACCAAGGATATTCATTTCCATCAAGAGATCTCTGATCTCTCTAAAGCCACACAAATTCAGAAGTGAGTACAGCACAAAAACATTCAGTTTGAACTACCTTTCTTAGCAGAGAAGACATACAAGTATCTCTACCAAATCGTTGTGATTTAGCTTTAGAATTTTAATACTTGAAGACCAGTTAGCAACAAGCCATACACCCATCGTGATCTCTTCAACTCCTACGTTCCCCTAAGCCCGCGTTTTTATAATCTTAGCAGTAATACTTTGAATTTGAGATTCAGTGAGGTATACATAAGCAGAAGAAAGGCAGTAGCTCCACAACCTGTGCATTGCTTCCTCGACTCCATTTTATAGCTACTTGATGAGTCGTTCTATTGTAGCACAATGTTAATAGATTTGATTCTAACTTTATCTTAATTATTTAGAGTTCAGCATTTGCTTTCTGATGGTTCCGAATATTTACTATAGCTCCCTGTGCCTGCATTATTTCTTGATCTCGGCAGTCTTTTTTGAAGCAGAAGAGCTCTGGCAGTCATGAAGTTTCATGAGTTCAAATTATAATAAATCAAATGGTGCAATAAATTCAGAATAACCTATTCGGTATACAATCAATTAACAAAACTAATGAGTTGCTCCTTTATTTTAACTATCTTCACCAGACGACCTTCCTTTATTTTTCTATTCAAAACAGTATGAATATCTTCCTCCAGGAACGAATCTAAAATTTCATTGAATAGTTTCTGATCAAGGGAATATTATTTTGCATCCTCAGAAGGTGTCCACCTATTTCCAAGTTTATCGTTAATGTAAATTGATTAAAATTCATATTGGTTCATCTAGTAAACATAAAATAAACCTCCTGTTGTTAAATTCAGAAAGACAGTGTTACAAGGATGAGCCTCATGTCTGTGTTGGAGAGTTTTCTAACAGTCTCCGCAACCAAACCACTTACATATCAGGCAGACTGCCATACTGTGACCAATTTTACATGTTTCAAAGGGTACTCTAAATTTCAATAGCTCTGCCATGGTGGGAGGAGGGTTAAAGAATATTTACTGATTTGCAAGTTTCCTTCTTTCTTTTTATTTGATCTTTGGTCTGTTTTTGACAGTCAAGTCAAAAATAATTTCAGCAAATAGAATACATCTTTCTATTTCGTCATTATCTAAATGTTTGCATATGTTAAAATCAATTTCGACTTATTTTTGAGAACCAAGACGATTTTGTTACAGATACTCTAGAGTGAACATATTTACAAGTCTGAAGAGCTCATCTAAAGGATAGTTAGGAGATTTATTTCCTTGCTTTAGTGGTTCTCCCCTATTGGATTCTTCCTTTGTCTTTTTAGGAATTTGATTTTTGTATTGAAGGTGGCTGGTCTTCAAAAATTATACAACTCTTTATCTTTAAATGCTCAGCAGATCTTTGTATCGCATTTTTAACATTTCCACCAACATTTTCTTGTAGATGACAACTCTTTTGGTTTTGATCTTTTTCCGATCTGTAAGCATGTGAAAGAACAAACTGACAATACCCTTGGTCAGGTACATAGGAAAACTTTCAGTGAAGTTTGTTCTGAATTCAGCTTTATTGATTTTGTCTAGTCTTGCATGAATATATTTTAGTTTTTGTGGATCTACTATTATTTCCTCTCCAGGGTAGACAGTATTTGTAGGCAAATCACATTTCAAACAATTCACAATTTATTTTTATCCCATATCTATGTCCCTGTTCTTGAGTTTTTGTTTTTGATATTTTTCATAACAATCGATATGGAAAGCGTGAAGACAGCTCAATATAAATGGATAGCTGTTTTTAAGGCCATAAATATTGAAAATATTGCTGGATTCCCCATACCAGCCCATATAGCACATATTTCCTTTCTTTTTACAAAATAAACATTCTTTTCCATCATCGATCATAGCTTCAGCTACAACTTTTTTCAATACAGCCAGATCCTTCTTATGTTTTTCCAGTTCAGTAAGTGTATTTTACTGTTCTTACCTCTATTTTATCTTTCTTTACTCCTATCTAAATTTTTCCTATTTTTATTAGGCTGAATATAAACCCTTGTTAAAGTGTTTGTTCACTAATTAATCCAGGCTAAAACGTCTGCCATACTAGAGTACTTTTAATTTGGCCTTTTTGAACCTTTCCTTTTAGAACCCAAATATATGGCCAATCAATTTAACAGCAGAGGTTAGTAGCTAAAGCAGTTATTATTGATGTTCCTTGACATGGTTTTCGAATTCATCAAAGCATAATTGCATAAATTGATCAACTACCTCTTCGTTAAGCAGCAGTTTCTTTATTATTGAACTTTTATTATCTCCGTAATTCAACTAATCTCTGAGATGATCGAATATTTATCCTTTTTAGTAAAAGCTATGCAGAAGATCTTTGCATAGTGGATGGCTCCTCATATTTGGCTTGATTTTGTATATTCCATTTAGCTTGTCCAGGTCAGCCACCTCTTGGGCTTGCATAATGTCCCCTTTAGAGCCGAAAAAAATATTGAAATACTTGGACATCTAGATACTGGGAATTTGTATCATATTTTTAAAGATTTATTTCCACTGTTTGAGGCTAGCCTGCTTAACAGCAATAGACTTAATACCACAGTCATTAGCAATCATAATTTATGGCCTTTAGATAAAGGTGCATTAGAAGATGATGAGAAAATAGTGGAGAAGTTCGAAGAGATAAAGAGAGTGAATTTTATTTATTTTTTTGACAGACTGCTATTTAAGTTACTAGGGAGTACATGGCTGGTACCCTTTGAACATGTTTTGCATCATCACCTCAACATCCATGTTCTTCAAACCCAGAAGATCATCTTTTTCACTTTTTTCATTAATCACCTCTCCTTTTTATTTCCGCAAGGTGACTTTTCTCCTCTCTATCATGCTCTCATAGCTTTTTTTTGACCACTATTACTGATTATCTGTGCTTTACTTGGCTTTGATTAGATATTATTTCATGTACTTGATCACAATGCTCTCCTTTTTTAGTTTGTTTAGCATCACAACTATCATTCTGATCCCTAGGCAGTCAATAACAAAAAACTGGCTTCCTTTCTCGTCTTATACATACGAAGGAAGTAGTTTATCAAAATCACAGCCATCAAAATGCTTATTGGACAGACATAAAGCAAACTATCTCAGACATTTCATGAAGGTAGTGAATATTGAAGATATTCTTTCCACAAATTATTCCTAATTGATTCCACATATTCCCATTAGTTATTTCGGGTCGACTTTGAGGATATTTCCTTTGAAGTAGGTCAGAGTAAAGATAGCCCAGCTTCGAGGGTGAGGGATCAGCACTGTGTTATTTTTATGCTTGTATTTTTTGCATAAATCAAATTGCCTCTTGATCTGTTTTTTGATTATTTCAGGCTCGCCCTGGAAATAGTTTGCAACTTGTTTCTGAAGTCGGATGTATGCTTCAATGTTTGGCAATTTGTCTTTTATATAATTTTCTAACCTATCAACTCCATTTTCCCATTTATCCTACATTTACTCAGATAGATAGAGGTCGATACCTGGACCTTCAACAATTGGCCTAAAGAAGGATCTAAATACTTCTGGACCCATCGGTTCAATGAACTCCAACTCACAGAAATACTCATCAGCATTGTAGTTGTTGTAACTATCTTTCTTGTTTTTTTGCACAGGGTTCAAAGGTTCTTTGATTGTCGGTATGATTTTCTTAACTAGTTCAGCATCCATGAACAAATGAAGAGAAAGTGTATGAAAAGCGGAATCTTAGAATCGAGTAGTGTTATTCCAAGCATAGATGAATTCCTTCAAAAGCAGCTCCTTGAAAGCTTTGAGTCCATAGAGTTGAAACATGACGAGTGTTGCCAACTTAGGAAGGCGAGTGTCTAAATTATAGGATCCAATTTCAAGGATATTTCTGAGCATAGTATTTCCATTGGCACACTATCTAGTTAGCCACCCAAAAGTCAAGATATTGTAATAGATAGACTGTTCATTTAAAGTGTAAAGCACATAGAACATATGGTTGAGCAGCATTAGAGATTATCTATTGTCTCTTTCTCTCATTTTGTAGTACCATTCAAACAAGGTACAGAAGTACTTCATGAACTGCTACTTCTACTCCTTTGATATTTCAGGCACTTAGGCACTAGTTCCAACATGCCGGTGACAAAATCCTTGAGCTTTGATAGCACTCTAATTTCCACAGCAGCACACTCCTCCTCTTTGCTAACTATACTAATATCGATGACCTTTATGATCAGATTAGCGAAAGCACTGAGCACAGTAATAGCTGTAGTTATGATTACCACAATCATAGCATACAAAAACTGGATAGGCAAACAGGTACCTTATTCTTTTTTGTCAAAATATTTATGACATAAAAATGTTTTATCTGATTTTTTTGGCTTGAATGGCAGGACGTCAAGGAGAGATACTTGCTATTGGTCACCTTTTCTGTGTTTTTATTTTTGCTTTACGAACAGAAGTCGCCACATAGCTTGGAGATCTTTATCTACTTTGGATTCGATCGGCTTCATTAACTTGTACTTCGAAGTTCTAAAGGGTTTGATGCGAGGAATCACATCCTCTCGAAGTTCATTTGGTCCTCTTTCATAGAGATACTTAGGTTATTCATCAGAACTCGGATCTTCGCTACCATACATATTCACTTGAAAAAAAGTATTATGGCCTAAAGATCTATTGAACACTCTATAAGTCATATTTCGGGTATTTTAGATTCATAGTTTCCTCTCTGTATTTGGCTAAGTTTAGCCTTTTGTTCTTAAAATTTTGCGAAGAACAGATTGAAGTTATAAAAAAGCCGCTATCGATTCTTAGCCAGAATTAGTCAAAATGGTATAAACTTTATCTTCTCCTTCAAAGGTTTTCCTTTATATTAATTAATTCAGCATGAACATTAGCCAACAACTTACTTTCAATTAATTGGCACAGACTTTGTTCAATCTGGTCTGCCATAGTTGCTAAATTATTGGAAACTTTGATAATTTCAATCACCTGATCTGGAAAGACTCCAGCAATCCTGTCACAGAGGTAGACTATCTTGTCCAGGCTTACCTAACCTCCAGCATCAAAAAGCTCATTGCTGATGAAGCACTTAAGGTTGTTGGAGAAGAGGACCTCTCTTTCTCTGAAGTGCCTTAGTTCTAATCCCTGATCAACGGTAAATTGTAAGCTCTTTAACAAACAATTTCAAAGAAAAATCATCAGCTTAATTAAGAATTCACTTCGCCAAACATCTTTGAAAGTTAAGATCTCTGCATCTGGATTGACCCTCTAGACTGCACTGCCGGGTTCACCAACAACCGTCTTTATGAAGTGACTATTTTGGTTGGGGTTTCTTACAAAGGACAGCCAATTTGCGGCATAATAGGCCATCCTTTCACTCTCAAAAACAAAAAAGCTGTTTTTGAGCCTACTGTCATGATTGGTTCTTCGTAGTTAAGTTGCTAAAAAGCTTTTGAATACAACATCAAGCTTGAGCAATGGAACTTCATTCATAGACCTTTTCATAGTGGAAATAAAGTGGCTATTTCATTCAGAGATTCCTGTCCCACTCAGTGCAAAATCATGCAGAAGCTTCATCTTGAGTCGGTTAGATGCGGAGGAGCTGGCTACAAATGCCTGAAAGTGATAAAAGGAGAAGTTGATACAGTTTTCCTGATGAACTTGAAAACTTCTAAATGGGATACATGTGCAGGGTAAGCTATTATCAAGGGCATGGGAGGACATGTTATTGATCCTGAATTGGAACCCATCGACTACTCTGACACAAAGCAGACAACCAACGAAAAAGGATTTTTCATGACCACTGTCATCCACACATACCACAATTTTACGATTGTAGTCAATGAGCTAAAGGAACATTCATCTACTTTACTATATTGATACTTCCATATTAATTTATTTTCAATTGCTTGATATTTATAAAAATCCTGTATGTCTGAGATTGATCCTGAAAATAAAGAGGAGTTGGTCGAGTAGGAAAGTTTCGAGCATCGTGATAGTAATATCGCCATCGAATCTACTATCAGCAACACATAGGCTGATTAAAGATAAAGAGAAAAAAGGCCATTGACCAGAAAGAAAAATGTTCAAAGTAAGAAAAAGTAGGAAACTGATCCACCTGCAAAGGGAAAAAGGAAAAAATGGATCTTCTTTATCCTCGTCATCTCTTCAATTGCGAGTTACTTCTACATCAGAAATTATTTCAAGCCAGAGGAGGAAGTAGTCGAATAGGAATTTATAAAAGAAGGAGTGATTGAATTCGATGCACACCTCAGTCAAAAATTCTCTTACGTCAAGCAAGTTGTCGATCACTATCAACTTGTTGGCGACACCGCCTACTTTCCTCAGAAAATTATATTGGACGTTGATCCAGAAGAGATGACTTAAAGTACGCCAATATTTCTGAGCATTGCACCATTCAGAACAGCCACTGAACCACAAGCAGCTGCCAACATTAGAGATATTAGCTCCAGTATGAAGGGATTTCAACTTTAGATTGAGCCTAGATTCTTTGGGGCTTCCCTTCCTTTTGGAGCTAAAGATTCATTCACAGTAAATAATCTAAAATACCTAACGATCAATCAAATTTTTGAGGATGTTGCTTACGCCATAAAGAGAATTATTTAAATGAATTTTTTCGGTATCACAAAAAAAAATCCTTGGTTTATCACTGGAGAAGGGCACTCAGCCATTCTTGCCTTATGGTTTAGAGCCAAATACCCGAAATTAACTGTTGGTGCCTACGCTTCAAGCCCTATCATACCAAATCTTCTAGTTCCTAATGTGAGCGTAAAGCTTTATTCAAATGTCATCAGTGGTGGTAAAACTTGCAGATCCGTATTGGTAGCTCTTCTAAAAGATCTTCTCAGCAACGTGAATGGCTAAATGAGCGAAGGTTTTCTCCTTGACATGGGTCTGGGAGTAGCCCTCAAACCTAAGTAAGCTCTTGAGCTCTTTATGGACAGGGTTCGTTAGATCAACAGATATACTTTTGTCTCAATGTGCAGCCAATACACTGAAGAAGATCTATTCAAAAATCTAAAGTAAATGCTTTATCAGGGTTCCTATATTAATGAAGATCCCTTATCCTACAGTATCAAGTAGATGTCCTCACCAGAGTAGTGGGAATACTTTATTCAAGTTAGAACCAGTAGGGCCTATGAATGGCTGAGATGTAACGAGCTTGGGATGTATACTGTGTCACCAGTCGAAATGAAGTACTTCATTAACTTTGAATAACTAAATTAAGAATATTACAAAAGCAGATGTAAATAGCTTTTTTCTACTCCTTTTTAACCTGATCCTTGGCCAAGACCTGATAAACTTGTAGCCAATTTCGAATCTGACCTTTCCAAAGCGACTAACATGTTCATCGTTCATGGATACTATGGTAATTTATTAGTCTATTCAGATATATGGCTACCATATGCATACAAGCCATAAAATTCTACAGAAAGATCCATTACAACAAACATTGTGAAATGCTCCTTCTGTGTTCATAATTTTGACGCTATCGAGACTGATAAATTATACAAGAGCGTTGATAATGTGAGGAAGTTGTAGAAGGAAATTTTAATGAAGTGGGCATTGGAAAAATGATTACTTGTGTCTTTTGATTGTTTCATCAATATATCTTAACAAAACTTATAACTTATAGATATGTTGCCTGCTTCTTTATGTATGAACAAAAAGATAGCTTTGATAATTATGTTGCTTTGTCTCTTTGTTTCGGACACAGTCCAGCAGAGAGGAGGATCAAGATCAAGTCCTGACCGTGATTTTTATCAATAGTCAAGTCGACATCATCCTCGAGGCTCTGGATTTAGAGGAGGAGGATAAAATAACCCCATTGGAGCAAATCAAAACTGCACCACAGTCAACGGAACCACCACATGCGTCAGCACCACAACTGATGGTGGTAGTTCTTGGTATGTATTTATCATTGTCCTTGCCATTTTTGGAGTGATTGGATACTTCTCAGTCAAAGAAGGAATCAGACAGGATGAAAGAAGAAAAGAAATCATTGCCAAAGCTATGAATTAATTTGATGGCAGAATGGAAGCGTTTCCAAGCGTGTATGATTTACAAGTTCGTCAATCAATGATTGATGCTTTCATGACTCGAAAATACACAATGGTCATCAATGTCAAAGATCAAAGTTAAAAATTTTATTGCCAACTCACAGTAAAAGACCTTAACAAAGTTAATGACAACAAATATGAAATCAAACTCTTAGGTAATGACGAAGTAGGCACAAGTAAGCTTTCAGGTCTATTGGTTTTCAGAGAAGATGGCCTTGCCATAAAACTATCTAAAGTTTATGATGACCGTCAAAAAGCTGAGCAAGTAGGAAAATTTGATGTTCTTTTGTATGAAGGAATCGGAAATCCAGATCAAATGAAAGGATAATGGGCTTTCAATGGATTCTAGAACTCTCTTGAATATTCGGGCTATTGGCATATGGCACAGCTTTGAATGATCCAATAAATGATACCATGATTTTTTATAATTTAAGCACATAATGTCAGCTTTCAGCAGCAAAAAAATTATTCTCATAGTAAATTTCATAGCCCTTCTAGTCTGTTGTTCGCTTTCGCAACGAGGAAGATCAAGATCTCGGTCCAGTTCGAGGTCTCGCTCTCGATCATCATTTTCTGGAATCGGTCGTCGCTCAAGTGGTAGTCGTTTCTGGGGTGCTTCTTAAAATTGCACAACTGTCAATGGAACGACTACTTGCACAAAGACATCTGGAGAAATTGGATGGTTTGATTATATACTCCTTGGAGCTGGAGGCATTATTGCCTTATTCGTTTGCTTTAATCTTGGGTTCTAAAAAAAGCCAAGATCGTCAAAAGCAGCTTAACAAAAAATATAGGAATCGATGATGGATTTTTAAGGGAGAATGGAAGCTTCTCCTAGTTGCATTTCAGATTAGGTCAAAAGCCAGATGGTTAATGCTTTTGCCTCTAGGAGATATAAAATGGTCATAACACTAAGAAACATGTCCGATACATTTAATTGTACGTTGATGGTGAATGATATCAAGAGAGTTAATTAAAATAAGTTTGAGATTCAAATGAGAGGTAATGATTAAGTTGGCCCAAGTAGTCTTTCTGGTCTTTTGATTCTGAAAGGGGATGGAATTGCAATCAAGTTGTCAAAAGTATATGACAACAGATCAGCAGCTGACCAAGTGGGAGATTATGATACTTTGCTTTATTAAGGAGAGGGTAATCCTGATCATATGTCTGGAGAATGGGCCTTTTATGGATTTGAAAACTCCTCATAGTTTTCTGGCAGGTGGGAAATGAACCCAGCTTGAATGATCGAAAGAAATAAACATAATCAATATTCAAGAATATTTGAAGGGTTTTCTTCTCTAAACACCTAGAATAAGAATTGGATTTGTTTTATAAAAGCTTCATTCAAATTACATCAGCTCTGTGTAACTCTTCTTTTCGAATTATTCCAAATTGTACCTTTGACATTTTATCAAAACAATATTTCAAAGTGAAGTATACGTATAAATAAGATTAGTTGATCATTCATCAAGGATATCATGGGAATCTCCAAAAGTTGGCTTCTTTTACTGCTGCTTCTATTTGAAACCTCTTTCTAACCTGAGATATTTCTCTCGACAATCATCCCACTTTTATGGTCTTTATTTTACTCTTTCGATAAAGGCCTTAAAATTTCTATGCTTATGACCTAGCTTATTGAGAGCTTTTTCTATTGTTGCAACATCATCAGAGTTGATTTCGAAGTTAGGATATTTTTACATTAATTCTGTGATGTATCTGATGCACAACAAAGGGAAATTCGAATTTCTATAACCACAAGAAGAGCCTATTTGAAGCAGTGCAAGGACAGAGTTAAAGTTCAAATTTCCTCTTTTTAGAAAACTAAAAATGATTGAAGAACATTATTCACAAAAATATCTGACATGATCAGAACTATATCTTTTTGCTTCCAAAAGGTAATTTATAAGGTTCTCAAATGTATTTCTGTCCATACTGTAACCCTTTAGGATTTTAAATCTGATTAGACAGACATTAGGAACATCTTCCACCTTTAGATTTAATCTTCTAAAAGAAGATAAACTTATTAAGTTGATGCATTAGTTTATGTTTGTTGAGAGGTGAAGACCTCCTGCTAATGTTTAGCTATTGACTTTCAAATATTTTTTAACCTTTTAACTTAGAAATTATAACTCTTCTTCTGTGAAGGGTAAAGGAGATACATTAAAATTGTACTTTTTTGATAGAATAAAATGCAAGTTTTCATAGTTGAACCTCAAA
>Ga0100402_1005092_pt1 | contig 13618 bp, 14 predicted proteins | sample CryGeyme20150102_FD_80419 | JGI IMG/M metagenome (GOLD analysis project Ga0100402, IMG submission 80419) | Groundwater microbial communities from Crystal Geyser aquifers in Utah, USA - Crystal Geyser metaG 2015-0102 | ecosystem: Environmental > Aquatic > Deep subsurface > Groundwater | place...
TAAAAAATATAATAACTAAGGATATCTACATGTGACAGATCTCGGTATTGCCAAATAGTACAGAGAGTAAAATTTTACAGATACCAGCGGAACTCCCGGATACATGGCCCCTGAGGTCATGACAAAGCAAAATCATAGCTATGAGGTGGATTTTTATGCCCTTGGAGTCATTATGTATGAGCTGATGATGGGAAAACGGCCTTATGTCGGAAGAGATAGAAAATCTATCAGAGAACAAATTCTAGCCAGGCAAACGGCGATTAAAAAAAGCTAAATACCAGAAGGGTGGTCTATCTAAGCTGCCGATTTTGTCAATAAATTGATACAAAGAAGGCCCAAGGCTCGTCTTGGTTGGGGAGGTTCCCATGAGCTGAGACAGCATGTATGGCTTAGAGAATTTCCTTGGCAGGAACTATAATCTGGCACGTTGGAGTCTCCTTTTCGCTCATAGAGCAAGTATGACCCTGTGAAAGTTATATTTCATCCCACAAAGGAAGACGAAGAAATGTCGAACATAATAAAAGAAAACAAGATACTACTTCGTCGGAGCACCATCCAGTAAATATTTGACGGATACACCTTCGACTAATAATTCGATAAGGAGTAACATCACACAACCTCCAGTGAACTCGACCGCAGAAAAGGTAAGCTCTAAATAATCGAAATATGATCCTTAATATTGTCTACCATATCATTCTTTCTTTTCTTGCTTCTCCTGCAACAATAACTTGTTCTCCCGATCTTCCAACTGCTTCACAAGGGCAGACTTGACAGCTATCAGTTTAGGTTTGCATAAAATAGGCATCAGCTCTCGATCATCTGATACCACGAACATTTTCATGTCCATACCCGCATATTAGCTTTTATTGTTGCTGTCCATTTATTGTGAAATTATATGGTCTGTTTTGATAGTTATATAGAAGTGGAGCTATCACAGATTGCGAGTATCTTATTATAGCTTCTGCTAGGTAGATTGACGCCCCTACATCACAGTCGAAGCTCGGTTCAAGCTAGAATTGTCATTGGCATCCTCCTCTGATAGAAACTATTCCTCACCATTGTGGTACTCCTCCCCTTCCCCTTAGCCTTCATTCTATCCCTCCATCTCTTCGTAGTTCTCCTAAGCGCCCTCCTCCATCTCCTCACCCTCTTCTTCCATATATCCAAACTCCTGATAGAGCCGTTGATACTAAGTTTATTGTTCAAGATAGATCGCATTGAGATTCATGATTTAGTTTTTGAGTTCCCACAAGGTATATTTCACCTGATACTGATTTTTTTTGTAACTATCTATCTGGTTGGCGATGTTCTTCTCTTGCTGAGTAACAAAAGTGGTACCTCTTAAAGTTCCTTCATCTACTCTTGATGCCGTCTGTTCATGGCTGTCATCTTCAATTATATCTAGTCACACTCCCGCTGTCGTAATTATCTGAGTCTCTACTCTTCGATATGCATCTTCACTCGCTGCTTCTTCTCGTCCTCGATCTTGAATATGTTGTGCTGGTTGTACTTTCGACTGGCTCCCCTCACAAATACTTTGTTATCGGGTGTGGAGGCTTCGGCCTTGCTGATTTTGGGGAAAACAAAGGGTTCTCTCGGCTTTTTTCTCGGGTTGTAGATGGAATTGATCATTTATTGTGAGTTCATAGCCTGTAATATAAAATTATAACCAAATTAAGCAGACTAGTCTCTACCATTGCACCCCTCCCCATGAAGCCTAAAACAGCATTTTATATCCATAAGGTTTGTTATATCAGTTCAGGCCATGACAGAAGTCATAAATGCAACCTCGGTCTCTATGAATCCTGACGTCCGTTTTTCTTTTTTTCGATTAACCTCTGAAGTGGGTTTCTGACATGTTTTGAATCGTCTATTTTGCCTTCGTGGATGGTAGCAAGAGGCATTCTGTTCATGGTCGATGTATTCTAATTGCTTTTTTGTTCACTTTGTCTTGAAATCATATTGAGAGCCTTGAGAGTTGTTGACTCCATCGACATAAATTATTACTAGACCACCGATATTTCTGAAAGCATCTGGATGCTATTGTTCGGCTGATTATCCGATCTTGACTGATTAAAAGTCACTTCCATGATTTTTGGCCTCGTATCATTGTAAATGGTCAAATATTTGTCATAACGATTAGTCAAAGTCAACTGATTATTTTTATGCTCGTTTGGCATCTTTACTCTTGAAGTTCTGAGTGAATTTTTCTGTGTGGTTGTTTTAGAAGTTAAGGAGCTAAATCCATTGGTACTTTCAAATCCTTTGTACTAGCTAGAAGCACATGTATTTCTGTTATTTTAAAAACAACCACTCTTCAGAGTTTATTTGCTCTGCGAGCACCCCCTTCTCCCTATTGTCAAATTGATCTTCCTCATCTTCGGTTCCGAATAGCTGCGCATTGCGTTTTGGCTGCGATTGTCATTTTGAGGTTTTGCGCACATGGTGAAACAGCAGCCAGTATCAAAGATTTGCTCTTGTGTGTATTGGGTTTATCTCTGAATGGTATGTTTATTTGCAAACTTCATATTATTGTTATTAAATTATATTGCGCCCATCCAATGAAAAAAATTTATTTTTGCAAAGATATCGAGGTGGAATATTGCTGAAAGATATGCCAGCTAGTGAATTTATTTCAGTATTGAAAGATAGGCGATAATATAAATTGATAACATTTAGACAATGGAGGACATAGAATCTTATGATTTGGTTTTGCACGTCAAGGAGCTTAAATTGTCGGTGAAGTTTCCATGCCGACTGACACTGCAACATGCTGGTAAACCTCTTTCGCCTTAAATTCAATCCAGTGGGTCCAATGTGTTCCCACTCAATCGAGATATCAACCTGAAGGAGGATAAGAAAAAAGATGCAACTGAAATCAACGTGAATCTGATGACTGATAAGGGAGGAAATATCATGGCAGGTATTATAAAGATCAACCTCAAAGAAGTAGCATCGCAAGAAGGTTAAACACTCACCGTGCCACTGCAAAAGTGTCTCGATCCTTACGCTACTTGTCTTCTGGTCGTGAAGACTGTCAAGCTAAGTCATTCACGAGCAAGGAGAGGAACTGTTGGTGATGATTGGAAAAGCAAGGTCAATTAGGGAAGATTTGAAAGCAAATCTTAATCACCAGTCATGGATATTAGAAATTTCAAAGCAAGGCCAAGATACAATGACGCTGAATCATCTTTTGTCCAGAAAAGAGTCAACATCAATACTTCAAATACTCCCACTATGGGTCAGTTGAAATAAAAGGCTCTTTCGACAGTCGGATTCAGAGCTGTCAATACCTCATTCGACAGATAGTAATTAGCGTCCCGCTTCAAACACTTTGGAAGAAATCAAAACGAAGAAAGCAAGACTGTTATTCCAAGTAAATGGCGTGAAGCAGATCAATCATTCAAAGCATCTTTTTAGTCAAACTAAAAGACCCTGAAGCTATAAATACTCAAGTATAAGACCAAATTTGATTAAAGCGAAAGAAACATCGAATAAAAAACCAAACAAATAAAAACTCTAAAAGATCAAATCTCTGATATGAATCGTCAGCTAACTGAAAAACATTTCCTCATTGAGGAGCTAAACTCCAAAAACACTCACATAAACAAGTTAGAATAAACAAACAAATCAATGTCTAGACAAATTCACGAAGAAAGGAACCGAATGATAGATCTTGAGAGGGAGCTTGAAGAGTAGAAGAATAACAATTTTACTCAGATATCTAGGTTCAGATAAGACAACGATAAAAAGGAGCATGAGCTACAGAAAAGTTTGTATGAGAAAAAGGAAGAAATCAAATAGGTGGTTGAATAAAATCAATACAAAATCAATCAGATTAACAAAATGAAAAGCATCATCTAAGATCTTGAATCCAACCTTGAGAACAAAACATATTAATATGAAAAAATATACAGTCATGAAAAAACAGAACATCAAAAGACAAAAATTGTTCTGGAGCAAAAGATTAATGAGTTGACAAATTAGCACAAAAAAATGGAAGAAAAAAATGAGGAAATAGTTCAACTACTCTTGAAATCTGAAGAAGCAAACAAAAAGCTTCAAAATAAAGTCATGATCTTAGAATCTACTCTTCTTGAACAAGAGCATAAGCTCAAAGATGAGCAACAAATCAAAGAAAAAGAAGCAGCCGAAAGGAAAAGGCTTGAGAAAATTGAAGAATAACTATCTCAGAAAATCAAGTATATGTTGAAAGATCAAGCTGCCAAACAGAAGTAGCTTGAGGAACTTCAAAATTAATTGAGTGAACTCTCAAATTCATCAAAGAAAAAATATATTGAACTTATCTAGAAAAACAAAGGTTTGAGTTCCAAAGTACAGTAGCTGGAAAACAAAATTAATATTCTTTCTGCTCAGGAATAAAAACTCAAGAGAAATCTTGATATGTCTCAAAAGGAAGTCAAAAATCTCCAGTAAAATGAAAAGATTATCATCAAAAACTCTAAACAAAAAGACGATAGGATTTTACAAATGGAAAAGGAATTGACTGAGCTGGAGAGTAAAATAAATATGAAGGAAAGCCTTGGAAAAAAAGAAGCTGAATACAAGGCCATTCAACTTGAAAAATTAACGACAAGAGTATCTGAACTAGAAAAGAGCTATGACCATGAAAAGTAATCCGCTGAGGATAGAAGACTTGAACTGCTGAAAAGCTAAAATAAAGTGAGAATGCTTGAAGAAAGTATTACAAGACTTAATGATCAAATCAAAGATTTGAAGACTACTCAGATCAAGAAAGAAGATGACTGGATGGATAAAATAAAAGAGTTAAAAGATGAATTGAAAATTGCAGAGGCTAAGTAGGCTGAGTATAACAAATAGATTCACTCTGCAGAAATATAAAAAATCAATCTCAAAAACGAGATCAGCAAACTTTAAAAACTCATTTAGAGTTCAAATGAAAAATATGAAAGACTAAAGAAAAAATAAATTGAACTTGAAAATCAGATTAAGGTTTACTCAAATGATTTGGATCTCAGGAATGAAGAGATTGTTGAATTAGAAGCTAACTTCAAAGCAATGTAAAATGACTACAAGGCTCTCCAAGCAGACAAGAACAAAACTGAAAAAATCACGAGTATCATCAAAGAATAAAAAGTTTCTGCTGTTGGAGATATCAATAAGCTAAAAAAATAAATTTAGAAAAAATAACAAAAAGAATAAGAATACTTATCGTAAATCAAACGCCTTAAGGAGTAGATTGTCAAATGGGAATTGAAATGGAATGCTACCTCGAAAGATTATGAAAAATTCAAAACAAACATGTCAGAAACCATCAAAAGTACCTTGTCAATGAAAACTGCCTTCAGTGCCATTGACGGTATTAATGGAAGCCTTGAAAATTCAAGAGTAAGCATGAACCGCTCAAGAATGAGAGTTCCTTTTGACTACAACATCAACCTCGATGGAAATGAGTCAAGATTTTCTGAGGTGATCGAAAATTATGCAAGGTAGTCTCAGCAAATCATTGCATCTTTGACTGATGATTTAAAGAAGGTAAAGAAAGAAAAATAGACCCTGGAGAAGGATCATCAACAATTAAATACTAAATTCAAGATCAATGAGGATGACACTAAGAAAAGAATTGATGAGCTGACAAATGAAATATAACAATTGGGAGGTCAGAATGCTGCTGATATTGATGAGTATGAATAAAAAACAATGAATCTCTAGAGATAAATCAAAAAAAGGGATAAGACTATCAATGATTTAATCGAGTAGCTCTAAGAGCTGAGAATCATCCAAAACAATGAGCGTTCATCTCATGAAGCAGGAGCTTCTTAACTTTTATCTAAAATTCACTTTCTCAAAAGCAAAATAGCAGATTACGAGGCCAAAGATGAAAACAATAGTTCCATGTTTGTCAATCTTTAATAAAAGCTGTCGAACCTGTAAAGCTAAAACACTGACCTTATCCATCAAAATGAGGTATTAAGCTAACAACTGATCAGAAAAGAAAAAGATTGTTAAAATAAATTTGAATCTATTGAGGAGCTAACTCTGGAGGTGGAGCAATTGAAAAGGGTCAAAAATGATCTATTCACTGAAGTATTAGGCCTCAAGGAAAACTTGACGATTGAGAAGGAAAATTTGAGACACACTTCTGCTGAACTCAAGTAGTAGTAAACCAAGAACTCTCAACTGAGAGTCTTCAATGCTGAAATTCTCAAGGAAAAGGAAATGCTGATCAAGAAAGAAGCTGAATTATCTTAGAAAGTCAACGGTCTTGAAGATAAAGTGCAAATGCTGATGATCGACAATGCTGAAAAGAATTAGCAATTGTTGAAGAGAGAGAACACAATCAATGAATATAGATAATCTTCAAAGTAGATGCATCTTGAAAACAATACCCATTTAAGTGCCATCACTGACCTCAAAATTGAGGTCGAAAGATAAAGAGAAAAACTCAAAGATAGAGAGAGAAAGATCAACGAGCGAGATCAATAAATTGAATCTTTGAATGCTCACAATAAGAAAACTGTTAGCAAATTGGAAGAGTAAATAATTCGGCTCAAATAATAAATATAGACACTAACCGACACTCTCCGTAAGGAACAAACTGCAACATCAACTAAGATCAACGAATTATAATTTGAAATCAAAAGACTCAAAGACTCAGAGAAAAAGTTAAACGATGATAACATTGTCCTTGAGGAGCAAATCTTTTTCGAGAAACAAATGCATTCACTTGCCAATAGCCGAGCTGATGAAGTGCAACAGGATGTCACCAAGCTCACAATATAAATTGACAATTTAACACGCAATATCAACGAGTTGAACTAAGAGCTGAGATAAAAAGACGAGACTTTGTTTGCTTTATCGGGTAAATTGTACAACAGTGAGAATAAGATAGAAAGCAAGGAAGAAGAATGCCGTGCCAGGATTGAAAAAGCTGATCTTGAGTGGAGATACAAAGTGGAAGAAATATGTTAAGAGTATGAAAATAAACTTGAATTGCTGGAAAGATAAAAGAGTTACGTCAGATCTGATGTATAGGGTGTAGGTTAGGCTGTTCAGAAACTTTAGAATGAAAACACCAAACTTAGACAATAAATATAACGCGAACGTGAAATCTGGTAGTCAAAGTTGAAAAAAGTTGAAGAAGAAAAGCTTGTGAGTCTCATTGACAAGAACCGCCAAATCGAGAAAATCAAAGAAGTATTTGAATAGCTCGAGGAAAAACTCAAGAGGAAAGACTTTTAACTCAAGTCTATATAAGAAGACAAGAAAAAAGCTGAATAAAAATTGAAATAACTGAGAACTGAGATTGAAAAAAGTGAAGAGAAGAGGGCTTAAATGATAATTACATTTTAGCGCGAAATCGACCAATACAAGAGAAAGTAAGGTCAACTTAAACGATTCAAAGAAGCCCTCAAAAACAATCAATGGACAATCGAAAGATAAGTAAAGAAAGGCGTCCAAAATTGTGCTAAATCTCTGGTCAACATCTCAAAATAAGAGACCAAGGAGTAGGTGATGCATTTGATGAGAAACCTGGAGACTTCGGTTGCCAAACTAGCCTGCCCCAACATTGACTAACTATGATCTGCAGTTATATTTATTCACTAAATGAGCACACTCTAATAAAGATAGCACCAAAACTCCACCCATGCAACAGGGCATCTCTCAATGGTTGAAGTACCTCCCTTCTCATCTAGAACCTAGCACGCTAAGCCAACAAAGACCTTCAGGAATATCACAAGTTGATTGAGCTCTATCGCCAAGAGCTCCAATCTATGCGAACTAAAATCGACAACATAAATTAAGAGATCTCTGAGACGACAACACCTTTGGTGGAGTCTCTTTATAGGTCGCTGGAGTTGGGAATGACGAATCAGAAAGAAGAGAATGGACACTTCCAGGAGCAATTAACGGATTTGAAGAAAGAGAAGAGTGTTCTTAGTCAAATGATAGTCGCATCACACAAAAGGTCAGAACTTCTAAATGAGGAAGTGGGACATTACTGACGTTCTCATCTGCTTAGCATCAATTTAGTCAAAATCTTCATAAAATAAAAAACATATATTGGTCCTAACTTCATTAACTACTTTTGCTGGCCTGAACTTTACCAAATTTTTTGTATCAGATTATTTTTTGCAGTGTCTATATTATTAATTAGGCCAAGATGGGAAACACATATTGTTTCAATGAGAACCACAAATTACTTAACGTTGAAAAACATACAGAAAGCATCATCCTCACTCCCAACTCAAGTAGCTAGAAAAATTTGCCACAGCCAACCCGCACCCATCTAGTCGATAAAATATATCAAAAACTCATCACATAAAGTTAGTTAGTCTATAACTCAGGACCTCTTAGTTATTCGATAGAAAGATTCAAGCATAAATTTCAAACATATTCAGTCAACATTTTCGGTGAGTAAGGTATATTTATCGGTGATATGATGGACGGTCAGCCAAACGGACCTGGTCAAATATACTTCTTTAACAATAATTACCTCGAAGCCACATTCGCCAATGGAGACATCGACACTCAAGATGCAATCATGATCGAAAATAATGGGAACTACTACCGAGGAGGTTTTAAAGAGTCAGTGCAAACAGGTAGTGGAGTATTGAGAACTTCGGGGTCAGAGTGGAAGGGAAAGTTTGAGGCTGGAAGGATAGTAGGTATAAAATAAAGTAATTTAGGTACTGGAGAGTTGAGGACCCCAGACGGGAAAATTTACAAGGGTACATTTTCTAATGGAAAAATGGAAGGAAAAGGTCGTCTTTTCGACTAGAAAGGAAATGTTTATGAAGGGTACTTCAAAGAAGGAAGACGTCATGGAATAGGCCACTTCTCTACTCAGCACTACTAATACTATGGCCCATATTAAAATGACATGAAACAAGGCAAAGGAACCTTGATCCTCCCCAAAGACGAGAAATACTAAGGGTGGTTCGATAGGGACAAAGCACATGGTTATGGTGAATGGCATCGAAGGGATGGGCATATAATAAAGCATAACTATGTAATGCAAGAACTTAGTTACTTTTATAACTGATAGTTAATATTACTACCTTTTTCATTGCCTTTACATCATCAACATTGCTTTATTGAGTCCCAGAAGGCAGTAGCTTTGACGAGAGATTGGATAAGCTACAATATGTTGTTTTATGATTGTATTTTTGAACTTAGGAATACCCTCCTTATAATTGTATTTTTACAATAGATTTTATTAGAGTACCCGTCCGTCGCATGAGCTCAACTACTAACTCAACTCAACCCACACAACTTACTCGCGATTTCAGACAAAAGTATAAAACATAAGTACTTGACTCATTATGTAGCGATGTCGATATTGGTATGAACGAGGATATTGCCCCTTCAATTAGTCGGTACTTGTCTGATAAGGCAGTGCGCCTTTGCTCACAACTAGCACGAACTCCGAGACAAGCACGCTATCAACCAGCACTACAAAACTAAAGTATGTGCCAACTTCAAAAAACTTGGGTTCTGCAAGTACGGTGAACGATGCCAGTTCTTGCATCTTCAGGAAGCACCCGTCACCTATTCCCGGCCTTCCCAGAACTACCAGCCTTGCTCCTACTCACTCAGCTAAAAATGGTCAGAAACCAGTGATGAGTTCATGTAGGATAAGCATCGAAAAAGGCTCAAAGAACTCGCCAACTTCGGAATTGACCTTCTCAACATGTATGATTGTGTTTAAATCAGCAAAAAAGCAGAAAGACAGGATCGGTGGCGTTTGTTTGTGGAGAAAGGCGTTGTTCCAGAAGAAACGAATGAAACTTGGGAAGGATAGCAATGGAGAGAGAAGGACTTTCAGGCAGCATTCCCGGACTATAACTTCGGCCGCAAGCCTAGACTTGGCTCTTTTTGATCCTTCCTATTTAAGCCAAAGTCAGGCCACCCTCTATAACAATTAAACTCCCATATAAATTCTTCAATATTCCACAGCCGCTATCAATTTTCTGAAAGGATAAAATATCTAATCCGAGTCGATCATTGACAGGCATCAATCTCAGACCTCTTGCAATAATATTAATTAATATATTTTATCAGAGATGAATCAAATTCAAGAGAAAGTCAGACAGAGAAACATCACTCCCAATTTTTTGAGGTTTAGAAGTACTCTTTCTCTTATGCAGGAAAAAGCACCACCAATTCCATGGGAAAGAAAGTACTAGGGGATGATAGGGTCGAGTCACAGCCCACTTCTGAACGAACAGAAAGGAGTTCCAGCAGAGCCAGCAGGTGTAGTTTTGAGGCATACTAGCCAAGAGTACTCCACCTGAGCAAGCTTAGTAAATTCATTCTAATCCAGAAAATCAGATCAATCGCAATCACGAAACCGAATAAAACATACAGAAGCGTAATCACATCGTGGTCAATTAACACGGAATAAGACACCGAGGGTCTGATTCATCCTAAAAACCTTTCATGACTGAACGAACTGCCATGGGTTCTAGCAACAATTTTCTTCAGAAACTAAACAACGATAAAAAGAGAAACTCTGCCTCAGGAAAAATAGTCAATAAAATTGGAAACCGAGTCTCATCAAACAACAAACGTACAGAAGAGTCCCTCGAGAAATAAGAGCGAAGAGCCAAGTAGACAAACGTCGACTTCATGAACAATATCATGAGGAATCAGTTTGCTCCCAACTACATCAACAAGCTAAAGATGAAGAAGATGGAAACTAATTAAAGAAAAAAACCAGCTAAGAGCAAAATGTTGAACCTGATCGTTTCCGTCAAGACAGAGGAGGAAATGAATCACTATTAAATTTATGGGTAGCTAGGAAAAGGAGCATATGGTATTGTTAGGATGGGCCTTGATAAAAGGACCAACTAAAAGATTGCTATCAAGATATATTAAAAGAAAAGAATCGATGAACCCAATAAGGTTAAAAATCTAGAAAGGGAAATAAACATTCTGGCAGAGTTATCGCATCAGACCATCGCTAAGCTCACAGATGTCATATAGACCCATAGCGAACTATACCTTGTTCTCGAGTATGGTGGAGCAAACTCGCTCTACAACTACCTGCTTTCCAAACCAGAACATCGTCTTCCTGAGCACGAAGCCAAACAATTTCTCTTCGTCATTTCATAAGCCCTCCTCTATCTCCATGAGCTGGATATTGTCCATAGAGATATCAAGGCTGAAAATATACTGATCAACCGCCATCGCCAGCTTAAATTGATTGATTTCGGGTTCAGTCTCCGATGCAAAAGACCTGAAACTATTGACACCTTCTGTGGAACTCCGACCTATATGGCACCTGAAATTGTGTCAAAAGTTGACCACTGCCCTGTTTACACCGATATGTGGTCGCTTGGTATCCTTTTCTATGTCATGCTACAAGGCAACTACCCTTTCCGAGCCAAGAATGAGAACGATCTCTTCCAAAAAATTAAGAAAGGGCACTTCGAATACATTCACAACGATATTTCGAAGTAGAGTAAGCGTATGATTGAGAACCTTCTGAAGGTCAATCCTCTAGAAAGACTGACAATTCAGGATGTTCTGTCAAAGGAGAATCGGGTCTGGCTATTGTAGGAGCCTTGATTTTTATTTTTTCACTAGAGTGAGTACATCATTCATAGGGTATGGTGGTTTGGCCTATCAAAGGTATACATATTATAATGAGCGCCATCAAAAGTATAAAAAGAAACTGCCCTCGAGTTTGCCTCAAAACATAAATGGAAATACAAAAGTAGTTTCCAGTCTTCATCAACACTCCTGATCTGTTCGATTTGCTCCTCTAGAATGAAGACTACTAAATTGAGTGTACACCGCCTTCACCTGCTAAAACGAAAAAAGTCAAAGGTTGTAACTGCTCCAAATCAGGATGTCTCAAAATGTACTGCTAGTGCTTCGCCAAAGGTCAACCTTGTGGTCCTGAATGCTCCTGCCACTCCTGTGGAAATCACGACCATAGCGTTACTCATCTTGACACTGACACCTCAAAACAATTCTAACTGACAGAAAAGCTCACAAATTATCAGAAGATGCTCTATACTCCCCGCAGCCAAGCCAAAAAAGGCTGCACTTGCAAAAAGTCAGGTTGCTAGAAACGTTACTGCTAATGTTTTGCCAACAATCTCAAATGCACAGAACACTGTCAATGCCACAACTGCAACAATTGCAATCACACTGACTCCACTTCAGGGGAGATAATGTCAGAATTATGATATTTATTGCATTTATTGAACGGAACTAATACCATATCTAAGAATCATATCGACAACTCTTTCATTGTTGCTACGTAGCCTTACAGTTCACTAAGGAGGGCTTTGTTGTTTTGTGGGTCCTGACAGTATTGCTTGAGGCATTGCTCGGTTTTCTTGATTATTCTTTGAAGTTAGTCGCATCTGGCGTAATCGTGACTTTGGACGCAAGTTTATATAAGGCTTTATGTGCGAGAAGTTGCGTTTTTGATAGAAATAAAGTTTGGCTCCTGGAAATCGGAATCAGGTAAGACTTAAGCTGCCTCTTTTATCAATTTTAGTTTCAGTTTGTCTTCCTCCCAATTGTAATCCTGGAACCCTGTTACAACGATATCTCTCTGATCTTTGTGCGGCTTCTCTATTGCAGGATTTTTGTTCATGAAACATGACACCAAGTCAAGCATATTAGTATCGGCATATAAGGTCTGAATATGATGAACTTTACCTCGATGGGCTCGACCTATCTCTTTCCAAGCTAGATGGAGGGGAAATGAAACTCATACTGATTTTTATGTACTTACAGCCCAATAACTCTATTGATGTCAACTGTCTTCAAAAATTATTGTTTAATGAGCCCGGCCACATTCTTCCCTAACACTTCCTGAGTCAGCGGATAGCGCTTATTGTCACCTTTGCTAAATATTTTTTTGCGCTTGTTTTTCTCAAGTTCTTTATCAGTCCAACCTGTCACCTTTGGAATCTCGCTTGTTTGTTTAGTGCCTTCGCTTATCTTGAAACAATTCTCAGGGTCGACCGGCTTAGCTCTTGTTCGACTTTATTACTCAGCTGGAGGTTCATGACTGAAAGTGATATGAGGGGCTTTAGATGTTTATTCTGTGAAGATTCTCTTTTTGGCTGGTTTTTATTCCTCTTTTTACTGCTGAACAGGCTGATGCTGAACTGGAGAAGGTGAGTAATGATGTACTGGAGGAGAGTGAGAGGATGATTGTGATGATAGATTGCTTGGTAGAGGTGGAGGAGGGGGAGGAGGTGGCAAGTTGCTAACAGGAGAAGGAATGCTTGATTGATATGGAGGTGGGGGAGGAGGCAAGTTAGGACTCGGAAGTGATGATTTTTGTTACGGAGGAGCGGACACTGTAGTTGGAGGAGGGGGTGGAGGTAAATTTGATTTTGCTGGAGGTGATGAAGGAGGAGGAGGAGGCAAACTTGATTTTGCTTGAGGTGGAGGTGGTGGAAGATTAGGTTTGATGGTGAGAGGAGGAGACATGTTCAGTGGAGGTGGCGGAGGTGGAGGGGGTAAGTTTGCAGGAGGTGGAGGCGGAGGTGGTAGGTTACCGGGAGGTGGTGGTGGTAAATTTCCAGGAGGTGGAGGTGGTGGAGGCGGTGGTAATCCTCCAATCGATGGCGGGGGTGGTAATTTATTTGCTACATTCATAGTA
>Ga0100402_1005093_pt1 | contig 13618 bp, 8 predicted proteins | sample CryGeyme20150102_FD_80419 | JGI IMG/M metagenome (GOLD analysis project Ga0100402, IMG submission 80419) | Groundwater microbial communities from Crystal Geyser aquifers in Utah, USA - Crystal Geyser metaG 2015-0102 | ecosystem: Environmental > Aquatic > Deep subsurface > Groundwater | place...
AAGATATTATTGTAAAATTTACCCGCGATTTAGAACAGCTCTAAGAATTGATCGATGGATAAAAAACAGCGCGAAAGACTCCTTTACGAACTCCTATTTGAAACAGCAACCGAAGGCATCTTAATAGCCAATGAAGCAGGCGAAATTGAGCTGGTAAACGACCGCACTTGCGAACTTTTTGGCTATTCTATCGAAGAAATGCTTCGATTGAATGTGGATACATTACTTCCTAAACACTTACGTGAAAAACACGCAGGATATCGACATTCTTACATCGAAAAACCTCGAAAAAGAGCCATGGGCTTGGGTTATGATTTGATTGGCGTAAGAAAGGACGGAACTTCTTTTCCGATAGAAATAAGTCTGAACTATTACAGAGAGCATGGTGTAACTAAAGTAATGGCTTTGATCATGGATGTAACGGTTCGAAAGGAGCAAGAAGCACAAATAAAAATGCTGAACAGCAACCTCGAACGCAAAGTAGAACAAAGAACCAAAGAGTTAAGAGATTCACAACGTTTGTATAGCCTTATTGCTCGCAATTTTCCGAATGGAACGATCAATGTATTGGATAAAAACCACAACTACATTTTTGTAGAAGGTGAAGAGCTTTACCGCTACGGAATAACCAGCTCAAACTTGGTAGGCAAAAACTATTTAGAACGCCTACCCGAAGTGGTGCGAGGCACCATTAAAGAAAACCTCGAAAAGGTTTTTGAAGGTCAAAACCTTTCATTTGAAGTAAACCACCAAGGCGAATTTTATCAAATAAACGCGGTTGGTTTGCTCGATAGCGAAAACCATATTTCGAGTTTGCTCTTGGTTGAGCAAAACATAACCCAACGCAAAGCGGCAGAAGAAAAAACCAAAGATGCTCTTGTAAAAGAAATACAACTGAACGAACTCAAATCAAGGTTTGTGAGTCTTGCATCTCATGAGTTCAGAACACCGCTCAGCACCGTGCTAAGCTCACTCTCGTTGATCGAAAAGTATGACGAAAAAGGCGAGCCAGACAAAAAACTTAAACACTACAAACGTATTCGATCATCGGTGCGCCATCTCACCAACATTCTAAACGATTTTCTTTCACTCGAAAAAGTAGAAGCGGGCAAAGTATATGTCAGCATCAATGAATTTAATGTGAAAGAACTGTTTAAAGAATTGGTAGAGCAACATCAAGAAATTACGAAAACCGATCAGCGTATTTACTATGATTACGAGGGCGAAGAATTGCTAGAAAGCGATCAAAACATGCTTCGCATTATCATCAGTAATTTGTTCAGCAATGCCATAAAATACAGCAGCGAAGGACGAAACATATGGGTAAAGGTGAGTTTAAGTGCCGAATCGCTTCTATTTTCGGTAAAAGATGAAGGAATTGGCATACCCGAAGATGAGCAATCGGGACTTTTTGAACGATTTTTTAGGGCTAAAAATGCCGTGAACTTTGAAGGCACAGGCCTTGGACTTAACATTGTAAGTAAATATCTTCAACTGCTTGAAGGCACTATAAATTTTGAGAGCAAACCTAACGAAGGGACTACATTTAACATTGAAATCCCAAATCACAGAGTAGCATGAAAAAGATTTTATTGATAGAAGACAACTTAGAAGTGAGAGAAAACACAGCTGAAATATTAGAGCTTGCAGGCTTTGATGTTTCCACTGCTGAAAATGGAAAACGTGGTGTAGAAAAAGCTACTTCAAACGATTTTGACCTCATCATTTGTGATATAATGATGCCGGAGCTTGATGGCTATGGCGTACTCAATATTTTGAATAAAAACCCTAGAACCTCAGCGGTACCATTTATTTTCTTAACCGCAAAAGCCGAAAAAACTGATTTCAGAAAAGGGATGAGTATGGGCGCAGATGATTATTTGACCAAGCCGTTTGAAGAAACCGATTTATTAGACACCATTGAGCTGAGATTGAAGCGCGCAAGCAAACTTGCAGCACCAACAGCCGCACCAAGCCCAGAAGAAATAAAACGCTTTTTGCAAAATGCTCAAAGTGCAGTTTCTATAGAAAGTTTGGTTACCGAACGAAATACAAAATCATACAAAAAGAAAGATTCTATTTACCGCGAAGGCGAGTATCCGCATGCCTTAAACTACATTGTAAAAGGCAAGGTAAAGCTTTCTAAAAGCAGTGATTACGGGAAAGAATTCATTACCCAGCTTTGTGGTCCAGGTGAGTTTTTGGGCTATCTAGCTTTGCTCGAAAATAGTGCTTTTAATGAAGAAGCTTCGGCTATGGAAGACAGCGAAATAGCTTTCATTCCAATTGAAGAATTCAAAAAGCTGATCAATTCAAACAGAGAAGTAGCAAACAATTTCATCAAGATACTTTCGAAAAACGTGCTCGAACAAGAAGAGCGCCTTTTGAAATTGGCTTATGGAAATGTGCGCGAACGTGTTGCCACCGTGCTACTTAGTCTTTATGATAAATATGGAAACAGCACCAATGGTATGATCAACCTAGCCATTTCAAGAGAAGAATTGGCTGGCTATGCCGGCATTGCTACAGAGTCATTGATTCGCACCCTATCAGACTTCAAATCAGAAGAATTGATCACCACAGAAGGTAAAACCATGATGGTAAAAAACCACGATCGATTAAAAAGAATTGCTTCGGGCGGCATTTGACGCATGGCATAGCGCATACTGACTTGCATCATATTTTGATTTGTTTGACAGGTACAATTTTGTGCTTGCCAAACAAATCAAAATATGCTTCATCAAAACTTTCAATCTCCGCTTAATGTTGAGCCTCTTCAAATTACCATTATTGGTTTTGGCAATGTGGGAAGACAACTTTTAGCCCTTTTGTTAGAAGAGCAATTCAGACCCTTTCACATCAATATTATCGACCCGAGCCCAAAGGTGAAAGGCAGCTTCTACGATTTGCTACCTGCTGGTAATCTTAGAAAAATTCACAGAATTTATTTGAACAATGAATCGCATTTTAACGATGCCGATTTCATTTTTTATGCCGCAGGTTCTAAAGTTCAGAAGGAAGAAAATAAGAGCTCAATTCTGCAACGTGACGTAGAAGATGTTCAGCGCTATTTTAAAAATTACTCACCATATAAAATACCGTTGATCATCGTTATTTCTCGGCCTGTAGAAGTGTTATGTCAAGCTATCAAAAGCATTAGCAATTTGCCTTGGGCTAGTATCGTAGGTCTTGGCACATTGGTAGACTCACTCAGATTAGAATACATCATTGCCCAGAAATTACAAAAGCAACAACATATGGTAAAAGCTTGGGTTCTTGGCGAACATGGCGAAAACTTGGTGCCGACATTCAGTCATACACTAGTTGACAACCAACCTGCAACCAACTTTTTATCAGAAACTGAACTAGAAGAATGCGTTAAAGAGACTAAAAATGCAATTAATCACATTGAAGAAACACAAGGCGAAAGCTATTTTACTGAAGCTAAGGCAGCTGTGTTCTTGTTGCATGCTTATTCTAGCTTGACTCAAGAAGTATTGCCGCTAACGGTGTATCATCCGGGTCGTAACATTTTCGTGAGCTTACCTGTGAAGATTTGTAAAAAGCAGATCCATAAAATTGCCGATTTTGAGCTTAGTCAAACGGAACAAAATCAGCTAGATAAAGCGATCAAAGCTATCTCGATTAAGAATGAGAATATTTTTCAAAAAGTAGAAGCTAGCCTAGTTGCTTTTGAGTGATTGTTTGGTAGAATGATAGTCTAAAAAGTAAGTAAACTTCACCGAAATATTGTTTTGAATGGGCGACTCAAAAACGCCTTCAATATTTTGAATATAGGAGTTGCCCACAACTTCATCTACACCGGCAACCACGCTGCGATAAAGAATGACCTATTCGCTACCAGGCGCAAACCACCGAGAGTATTTTAGATCAACATTAAAGGCATTAAAATTCAAATCTGAAACGCGCACTGTTGGATTAGTTCTTAAACCACCATCTTCAAGAAGCGTATAAAATTCTTTGTACTTGATATCGGTATAGGTATGCCTTACTGCCAATGTAAGCGATGATTTTGGGGTGAAAACATATTGGGCGTCAATAGCATTCTCAACGGTAAAATTATCTCTCCTGCCGAAGTAAATTTCTCCTTCTTCTTTGCTACTTACAAAGCCAAAATCATTTCTCACTTGATTAATTCTAAAGGTTAAAATCGAGAAAAAATGATCACCAAGTCTAATTCTTGGTTTTGCTCGAAACTGCCAAACCTGTTTTCCAAGATCGTCCCAAGCACTGGCGTAAGCTGTTGCATCAATAGCCAAGGTTTTTCTATAATCAGAAGAGATAAATCCGTTTATATAAAACTCTCTGGGCTGAGTAAACCATCGCCCTGCGCGTCTTGGTTCAAAATAATCATAAGAGCGAACCGGATTTGCTGTAACATCAATTCCATAAGCAAAAAAGCTTTTGAGCAAATAAAAAGCACTATAACCCAGCAGCAATTCCTCAAACTTAAATGGCTTGTAAAGCGATCTATGATCTGCAAAAAAGGTATGAGAGAATTTATTGAATCGCTTGGTCGGTTGAATGGTTTTGTATACCAACTCACCATAATGGCCTACTTGATTGTTACGCTGTTGAAAGCCTAAATCATTGATATCGAACTGATCGGTAATGATCGTTTCTTGAAATCCCCAACGCCAATTGCCATTAACCTTATACAAACCAGCACCACCTTTGTAGCCAAGGATGGCAGTATCGTTTGCAAACTGCGCACTATTGTAACCACTAACCGTCAATTTGTATTTACCTGTTTTATTGTAAAACGAGCCGATAAGTGCAGCCACATTTGCATCGCGGCCACTGGCTTTACGCATTACGTTGGTATTGACCAAACTGATGGATGAATTGCGATTAAAACGCTGATCGAGCACCAATACATTGTAATTAGTTAACGGTTCGGTGAGTACTTGTGTCTCTTCTCCATTTTCAATTCTGGTAGAAAAATTGTCATCGGTAATGGCATTTAAAACACCAATGCCAAGGTTGTTTTTTGTTCTTCCAGATATCTTAGTCGCATTGAGCAATCGAGTATATTCTTGCTTAATTTGAACACTGTCATTTGGGTCTAAATCAACATTTTGAATATTTTTTGGAGCACCGCCAATCCTGCGAGTATAGAGCAATCCACCAATATTAAATAGCTCTGTTCCTTCGGTAAAAAACTGACGGTTTTCCTCAAACTGGCTTTCAAATGGAGTGAGGTTAAGAAACTGCTGGTCATAAGCTACTTGACCAAAATCTGGAATCAAGGTCATATCAAGCGTAAAACTTTCGTTGATTCCGTATTTGATATCGAGACCAGCATTAAAATCAGCTGTTGTATTTCCATCAAAATTATCTGCATAAGCCGAAACATAAGGCATTGCCGAAAGGCGAATGGGCGGATCGATGCCTGTAACTCCAGTAAGCAAACCACTTTGGTATTCGAGCCTGTAACCCGAACCAATATCTAGAAAATTCCAAGTAGAAGATTGCCTATTTCTGCGGATGCTGCGCATAAAATTTAAGCCCCAATCTTTGAGCAATGTTTCTGGAAACCGAAGCGCGCTGAAGGGAATTTTTGCCTCTACCACCCAACCCGAATCATTGATCGAAACTTCACTTTTCCAAACCGTGTTTAGTGTAAAATCATCCGAATCTTCAGTAGTTCGGCTATCTGCCTGAGTTCCTGCAGCAGTCACCCAAAAATTAAAATCACTCAAACCATCGTTGTACGGATTAATAAAAAAGCCGAACCAGTCTGTGTTTTCGTTATAAATATCGCGCTTAGTCACTTGTTTCAGAATGCTGTCTGCAGCTGGATCGCGCATGAATGCGCCAATATAAATGGCTTCATCTGTATAGAGCACTTTCACCCGTGTATCAAATGCTTCACTCACAGGAATTCCGTTGGCTGGCTCGAATGAAACAAACTGCGATGCAACCGGAGCTTTTAGCCATGCATCGTCATTTAAAACGCCATCAATGGTTATGTTTTCTGTAGCGCGCTTAGCTGGTATTTCCTTTCTTGAAATCTGACCAAGAGCGAATGTCGTAACTGCCAGAAGAAAGGCGATAAGCGAAAGACTTTTCATATAACTGCGCAAAGCTAAAAGTTGTCATTCACACTTCGAATAATTTGTGATGAACTATCTTTTCAGATTTGAACAACACCTAATTATTGTCATTCGCATACAATAATGCGTATTTCGCACTAATAGGTGATTTACTTACTGAGCTAGTGGAACTACCTAGTTTAAATTGGCGTAAGCCCTTTTACAAAACCAAACAAGAACATGTTTCGAATACTAACACTTACCGTTTTACTTCTTCAACTTAGCGGCAGTTTGTTGTTTGGTCAAGTTTCAGAAGTAAGTGTGCTAGTGAATTGGGTAAACTGGGCATCTGACAATGGACTAAGTGTTTATTCTCCAGATGGTACTCTACTCCTTTTTGTTTGTGACCCCACCAATTGTCAAACTACAGCTACCAATAGCTCATACAGCAACACCTTCGATTTAGGTTGCTACCCAGACTTAACTAACTATTATATCATTGCTGAAGATGCATTTGGAGATGGCTGGAATGGCGCAGGCAACTTCGTTAGGGTGTTTGCTGGTGGAAACCAAGTACTTAATTATAACCTTACCGCTGGAAGTACTTCTGGCCAACAATTTTTTACAGTATCAGGAGGTGGTACATGTCCTACAATTGATGCTGGTATTGACTTAGTATCTGGTCCATCTTTGGGCTGTGGACTTACAAATAACGAAACTGTTTCGGTTACTATTCGCAATCAAGGTACCAACCCGCTTTCGGGCATTCCAGTATCATACTCTACAAACGGTGGAGACGCTCAAGTAGCAGGTGTTTATACAGGCTCTATAGCCGCTGGCGATACCGGTATTTTCAACTTCAATGTGGATGTGTCAACCGAAGGAGTTTACAATTTTGAAGTTACAGTTGCAGCTGCTGGTGATGTAAATGCGCTTAATGATGTTTATTCAACCTTCTCTATCACGAATAGCACTCCATATGATTTCGTAGCTCAGGGTCCATATTTCATTGGTTTTGAAGCAGATGAAAACCTTACTGGCTGGTCTACCCAAAATTACAATAATGATGCTGGTATTTGGACGTTGAACGGAACAACAAATCCAAGAACTGGAACCCAAGCAGCTATTTACAACTACAACACGGTTAACGCTGCAAATGACTGGTTTTTCAGTAAGTGCCTCACTTTAGAAGCTGGCTCGGATTATGACCTCGAGTTTTATTATCGTGTTGAAAGTGCTACTTACCCAGAAGGATTTGCAGTTAGAATTACTTCAGCCGCGGACAATGCATCTACGGTATCTACGATTCAAACATTTAACAATATTACAAACACCACTTACACTCAATCTACCAACACATTCACAGTACCTTCTACAGGCGAATATTATCTTGCCTTTGAAGCTACCAGTATAGCAGATAGATGGAACATCATTATTGATGACATTACGATAAGTAAAGTTGTGCCAGAAGATGTTGGTGTTACATCCATCAATTCGCCAGGCGATGGTTGTGGATTAACGTCAACCGAAACCGTAAACGTAACCATAGAAAACTTTGGCACCGGTAGTGTTACAAACATACCAGTAGAATACAGCATAGATGGTCAGCCGTACCAAAGTGCTGGCATATTGTTGGGCACATTATTTCCGGGGGCAACTTCATCTTACAATTTCACAGCCGATTTATCTGGACTTGGAGCACATACTGTTGCAGTAAGAACAGCCCTAGCTACTGACGGAATCACTGGAAATAACGAGGCTACAACAACTATTACTAATATCACTGCAAATCTCACTGAAACAACGGTGGCGATGGGTTTTGAAGCAGCAGAAGATTTTAGCCAATGGACCATTTTAAACCAAAATGGAGATGCTCGTCAATGGGAATTTACTACTGTGAATCCTAACACTGGTACCCGAGCCATCAGAATAAGACAAAGCAATAGTGGGCTTGCTTCAAACGACTGGCTTTTTACTCCTTGCACGTATTTTGAGGCAGGCGAAACCTACATTGTTGACTTCTCATTTAGAGCCAGAAATGGAGGATTCTCAGAAAATATGCAAGTGCTTTTAACATCAAACACAAATGCAGTTTCTACGATAAGCACCCTCAATACATATACTGGATTCAACAACACTACTTACAATAATCAAGTGCTCGAATTTACTGTTCCGTCAAGCGGAATATATTACATTGCTTTTAGAGCTACTAGCGCTGCTAACCAGCGTGGCATGCAGATAGACGATGTAGATATTTACAACAAAACTTCATTTTGGTTGGGATACACTGCCGACTGGCTTGACGCAAACAATTGGAGTGCTGGCATTCCAGCACCCGGGGCTGACTTAACCGTAACCTTCCCTCCTGTTGGTGGCAGTATGCCAACCATTACCAGTACCGAATCCATTAATAATCTTACTATCGAAACAGGTTCTACTATCAACTTTGCAACCACAGGATCTTTAAAAGTGGCAGGAGATTATGTAGGAAGCACCTCTTTCACCAATGGCGAAATCACCTTTAATGGTGGTGCACTTCAACAAATTACCGGAGCAAATACATTCTATTCACTGGTTTTAAATAATCCAGGCGGCCTTCAAGTGACCCTTGGAAATCAAAACATCAGCAATGAATTGTGGTTGATCGATGGCGTTTTAGAACTTGGAGCCAACATTTTAACCATAGAATCTAATGCTAGTGGCGATGCTAGAATTGCTCCCGTTACCAATGGCAGTATTTCTGGCGATGTGACCGTAGAAAGATACATCGATGCAGGAGCAACAAATTGGAGATTCTTGTGTACTCCAATCGTGGGTGCAGATTTCGAAGAATGGGACAACGACATCATAACCTCTGGGTTTGTTGGTTCTGATTATCCAACATTCAACTTCACCTCTATTTATAGCTATAGTGAAGCTGCGCCAGGTACGTTTGATGATGGTTATGTTCCACTTTCAAATTCAAATGAAATTATTGAGCTAGGAACTGGATATATGGTGTGGTCAGGCTCAAATGGAGCGGGCACATCTGCTTTTACGCTTGACGTAACTGGACCAGTAAACTTAGGCCCTACCAACCTCAATGTAAATTACACCAACACGGGCGATGCGCTTGGTGATGGATGGACCTTGGTTGGCAATCCTTACGCAAGCACCATAAACTGGGATACTGCAGGTTGGGTTAAAACCAATATTAATGACGCTATCTATGTTTGGGATCCAGACGCATCTCAATATGCGAGTTATGTATCTGGTGTTGGTGTGAATGGTGGTTCAAAATACATTCCTTCTGGTCAATCATTTTGGGTGCAAGCTACAGGAGCTTCACCAGTGCTCACTGCTTCTGAAAATATTAAATCAAACAGTTCGAGAGGGTTTTTGAAGCCTGCAGAAATGCCTTCAAACAACCCATTGATCAAATTGCAAGTGAAAAACAGCAATTATAAAGACGAATTGGTCGTGCGATTTATGGATGAAGCAAGCACTGCTTTTGATAGAGGAAATGACGCCTTGAAAGTGAATAGTTCTTCGCCTTATGTGCCAAAAATGTACAGCACCACTGATAGCGCAAACTACTCGATCAATTCTTTGCCAAAAGCAGATAGTTTAGTTGTAATTCCAATCTCAACAAAAGTTGGTTTCAACGGAAACTACAAGCTGAACTTGATTGCTCTAGAAGACTTTGAAGATGCTGCTTGTATTTTATTAGAAGATCTTTTGACTGGTGAGATCTATAATTTGAAGGCTTTTAGCTCGGCCACTATTGCCATGAGCACACAAGATGCCCAGCCTAGGTTTGAGCTATCGATCTATCCTTCGTTGACCAAATCAATTGAAAATGCGACTTGCTTTAACGATGAAAATGGGAAAGCGACTTACACCTCGGTACATCCAAATTTCTTGAGCAACCTATACCTGAAAGATAACTTGCAACAAATTGTAGATAGTATTGACGGAAACATTGCAGACAGTGCAATCGTTTTTGACAACTTAGCTGCAGGCCTATACTTTGTAAGCGCACAAACGGCTGCAAGCTGCCCAAGCATTAGAGATACGTTTAGAATAAATTCATCTGACAAAATCACTGCGCAGTTCGAAGCAAACAAGAGCAGTAATCATTTTACGTATGATTTTACTAACTACAGCACTGGAGGTTATGTGTATGAATGGAATTTTGGCGATAACACAACCAGCACTGAAAATGCGCCAACACACACATTCAACAAAGCAGGCGAATACTCAGTGAGCCTGCGAGCATCAAACAAATATGCTTGTGACGATGTGTTTACCACAAAAATCATCATCGAAAATCAAGTAGTTGAGGCCGAAACAGACGATATCAAAACATTGGGCGTAAATGATTTAACGGCCGAAAACATAGAAGTTATCACGAATGGAAAAGTGGTTCAAATCAACTTTTTATCTTCAACATTCACATCTCAAGTAGAAGTATTAAACCTTCAGGGTGCGCTTGTTTATAGCGAGCACTTAGGATCCGCAAGCAGTCACCAGATCAACTTGCAGCAGTTAGCTTCATCTGTTTATGTCTTAAACATTAGAACTGAAGAAGCGCAATACACAGAAAAGATTGTATTGCAATAAACGAACAAACTAGGTTAACAACTAGGCCCAATCAGAGCATTTAAATCTTTGGTTGGGCTTTTTGTTTTTTCATAAAAGATGCCCTAAATTCGGGTAAAAGCTGATCTATGTCAGTGAATTTGGCGTTAGGATTGCCAATATTTGTAAGCAAACAAAGCCAAATGAAAAAAATCCTAGTTCCAACCGATTTTAGCGACTGCTCTTATCACGCTGCCGAAGTTGCTGCGCAGATAGCTAAAAAAACAGGTGCGCGCCTTTACATACTGCATGTAATGGACATTCCTGTTTACGATAGAAACGATTCTTTCCAAACTCACACAGATACTGCCGAAGGCATTTTCTGGATGAAACTGGTAAAAAAACGTTTCAAAGAACTTTTTGCAAAACCATTTATGCAAGGCGTGAATGCCGTTGAAGTATTACAGTTTGATGGCGTTTACGAAACCATTTCTTCACAGGCCAAAGAGCATCAAATTGATTTGATTGTGATGGGATCTCATGGCGATAATGGAGCGCACGAACTTTTTATTGGTTCTAATACCGAAAAAGTAGTTCGCTTAGCTGATTGTCCTGTACTTACAGTGAAACAACGCCACCAAAACTTCGACCTTAAGAACGTACTCTTCGCTTCAAATTTTTACGGTGAAGCAAAAGCACACTTTGAAGGGCTGTTTAACTTCATCAAGCTGTTCGATGCAAAAATTCATTTAGTAAAAGTGAATACACCCGATCAATTCGAAACCACAACCTACACCCGAAAGCTGATTTCTGATTTTGCTTCTGACTGGAAACTCAAAAACTTTGAAGCGCACATTTATAATGAGCGTACCATTCAGGCAGGCATTTTCGCCATTTCTAAAGAACTTAATGTTGACCTGATTGCTATGGAAACACATGGCAGAACTGGCATCGCAAGATTCTTTGTTGGTAGCCATGCCGAAAGTGTAGTAAACCATTCTGAATTACCTGTACTTACCATTCGCATTAAAGAATACCAACCAGAACAAAGATCTTTTCCGGTGATCTAAATCATTTATGTAACAATGAAAACCATTCTCATTCCAACCGATTTTTCTGACACAGCACGCAATGCCCTAAATTATGCACTTGCACTATTTGGAGCTGATCATCGCTATATCTTAATGAATTCGTTTACCGAGCCATCAAGCGGCACTTCAAGCATGATTTCGTTGCGCGATGTGTTGCAAGAAGCATCAGAAGATTCCCTCGCTGAAGAAGTTGACTACCTTAAAACAGAGCTGAATCATCCTGATTTAAAGCTAGAGGCAATATCAATTTATGGTGAAACAGCGAGTGCCATTGCAGTTACTGCAAACAAAGAAAACGCAGATGTAATAGTTATGGGCACCACTGGCGCAAGTGGAATGAAAGAAGTTTTTATTGGTAGTTCTGCAGCTGGCGTGTTGCAAAAAGCAACTTGCCCTGTTATCACTGTTCCGAAAAACCATGTGTTCAAGGCAATCAACAATATCGTTTTCGCATCTGATTTAAAAGAAACAGGTATGTTAGAGTTACCTGAAGTTTTCTTAGATCTAATCAAGAAAAATAATGCTTCAGTTACGGTGGTTACAGTTCAAAAAGAAGCTATGCCTGTGGGCGAAACAGAAGCTGAAGAGGGCTATGGACTTCACACTCAACTGCAAGCTTATCAACATGATTTCAAAATGATTGAAAGCGAAGATGTAGAAGCTGGCATAGCCAACTATGCGCACGAAATCAAAGCAGATTTAATCGTTACAATTCCTAGAAAAGGCTCATGGTTCAATCGACTATTCAACCCAAGCGTTTCTAAAAAATTAGTGCAACACATAGACATGCCTTTGATGGCATTAAACACCGAAAAATAAGACCCTTTAACTCGAAAGTTTAAAAGCCCTGATAATTAAATTATCGGGGCTTTTTAGTTTTAAAGTTTGATTGCCCCGCTCATAAATCCATAAAATGGATCGAATCTGTCAGAATATTCAATAGGTAAGAATATGGAGTCGTTTCTGAAAAAACCTCTAGTTTCTGAAACAGTAATCTTATCCACATTAAAAGTATCAGGCCCTAAATTTACTTGGCTATTGAAGTAAATAGAATCTCCTAAAAGGTATCCGTGCACTTTTAAAATAGAATTGTCAGATTGCTTGATTTTGGCATAGTTTGATAGCGTGACATTATAAACTCCGCAAGTATCCCGAGCCACCACAACATCATAAGTATCAAGACTCACCGCTTGATTCTTATCAACGATCGAGTCGATAACCGTATATGTAAAAAGATGATCTATTTGAGCATATTCGCAAGATCCATCGCTAGAAACAGCGGTGCTATCATAGTTTAGCGCCAAGCAATCTTTGCAGCCAATTACGTAAGTACAAGATCTATCGTCAACCTTTGCTTGTGGATTGTAGTTAGTAGCCATGACATCGGTGCAACCTTGTTCGCGGCAAGCGCTAAAACTCATAGTAATTGCCGCAGCACATACAGTTAAAATGGATGAAAATTTCATGCTTCGAAAATCTGAAAAAGAGTTGGATTTTGAGTTTAAACCATTAATAAGTTGCACTAAACAAAAAAAGGCACCCAACTAGGTGCCTTTCTCGTGTATTTACTCTGACAAAAATTAAAAATCAAACTTAATGCCTTGTGCCAGTGGTAACTCGGTACTCCAGTTGATGGTATTTGTTTGTCTGCGCATGTAAGCTTTCCAAGCATCAGAGCCACTTTCGCGTCCGCCACCTGTTTCTTTCTCACCACCAAATGCACCGCCAATTTCTGCTCCGCTTGTGCCAATGTTCACGTTAGCGATTCCACAATCGCTACCTCTATGGCTTAAGAAAATTTCGCTTTCGCGCATATTGGTTGTCATTATAGCTGAACTCAATCCTTGCTTCACGCCATTTTGCAATGCTATAGCTTCGTCAAAGGTTGAATACTTCATCAAGTATAGGATT
>Ga0100402_1005099_pt1 | contig 13611 bp, 7 predicted proteins | sample CryGeyme20150102_FD_80419 | JGI IMG/M metagenome (GOLD analysis project Ga0100402, IMG submission 80419) | Groundwater microbial communities from Crystal Geyser aquifers in Utah, USA - Crystal Geyser metaG 2015-0102 | ecosystem: Environmental > Aquatic > Deep subsurface > Groundwater | place...
AGTTAACTCGCAGCACAGAGATGCAACGCCTTTTCTATGTGGTATGCCGATGGCTCGAAGAGGATGGTTCCAAGCAGGCAGACAGAATAAGCAGCATGGTTAAAGCAGATATGGGAACAATTGGGTTCAACTATGAAGATATATCAAACAACGAAAGGCAAAGAGAGGAGCTTTTTAGAGAAAGAGAGAAACTAATACGTGAGAAATAGCGGCTAGAATAGCATAAGAGATAAATTGAGCGTGAAAGAGAATAAAGCATACGCATCATGAGGGAAAGATAATAGCTCGAGCAACAAAGAAGATAGGCTTAGCTGAGGCTGGAAGAGTAAAAAAGAGTTTCGGAGGAGGTGAAAGGCTAGAATTAATAACTAGCACGCAGAAGGCAAGTCATGATGGAGTAGTACGATCGCTTGAGATCTGAACGCCAACAAATTCTTCAAGAAAGGGAGCTACTGTACGAGCGAATGCAGAAGATAGAGCAGCTTCATAAATTACAATAAAGATATCATAAAGAGTTGAGAAAAGCCAAAGAGTAAGCTGAAGCTCTAGGTGCAAAATAGGAGTAAGAGAAAAGAGAAGAAGAGTAAAATTAAATGCCCGAACACTATGCTCATCAATAATAGCAAAAGTAGGAAAGCAAGTTAGAAACTCCAAAGTAATAATAAGTAAGAGAAGAAAAGATCTAGCCAAAAAGTGAGTAACCCGAACCAAAAGAGTGAATAATTCATTTAACTTGATGCCAATATCTTATCATATTTACTGCCTTCATGACTCAAACATATAAATTAGCTATCTGATAGAAGGATCGATTCAATCAAAGTACAAAATTTCGAGTATCATTCATTTATCCAGCCCCGTCAACATTCGTTTAAAATAGCTGTCTTTGTCAAGATTGTACTTTTTGCTATATATACAGATAATTACAATATTTGAACCGTGCATCTGCCTAAATCACTTGTGCTGTATTGAAGTCTAGAATCGACTTCACCTCGATTTTTCATGTCCATTGATAATTTTTGCTCCTCTTTTTCAAGAAATTATCCAAATTCAAAAGGTTTCGGCTTTGAAGGTCTTTGCCAATGCTTTTTTTATTTGCTTTTCTATGGCTTTGATACTGGTTCAACAGCAACAGATTGCTCAGGCATGATTTTTTGTTTTTTCATGGGAAGAAATGCCCAAGAAGGAGCCCTTCTGTTGACTGAGTTGAACCCTGCATCATAATGTTGAGACTGAGGTTCCATTGTTCTGATGAGCAATCCCACTTTATTCTTCTTTTGAGTTTCTCGAAAAGATTAGGAAGTTGCTGTAAAATATCGATCGATTTTTTAGTATCTTTGAGGAGAAGTGGTCAATGAAGTCTCGATAGGTTTCGATATCTGAGAGAGGAGATCTTTTGTTCTGGGAGCATTTATAAATATGATGGGTGTTAGAGCCTTGCGTGAGGCGACTGTTCTGATTCTTTTTTTTGACTTTCCTGAAGACAAATCATACTTTTTGATATACTTCGGTTTGCTATATTGGTGGTCCATGTGTTATTTTGTCAGGACCTTGTCGGTCAGTATATAAGCTTCCATATTCTATATAAAAAATCATTGGCAAAGTTCTTAGCATGACTACAGCTACTGATATTTCTTAATAAACTCTAGCTTCAACAATTATTGGCAATTGAGTCTCTATCTAGGATTTTTATTGAGGATGTGGTTGATAAATTATTTGAACTATTTGCTCACTTTCTTGGGAAAGTTGATCTAGTCTGTGACCTAAATATCAATATAATTACTATCTTTTGAAGGTCCTACTGCTAGTTTATCTAGAAAGGAGATCTGCCTAGATGAAGCTCGTAGGCCATTATGCCAATAGCCCACAAGTCCACCTTTTCATCATATTTCTACCCTTTTAATATTTAAGGGGATAAGTAAAGAGGTGTGCCACAAAAGGTTGATCTCAACTCTTATTTCTTGTTGACCGCCCATCCAAAATCACATAACTTTACATTGCCCTTAATAATAAAAAAAGTACATGAGTGACCACAACATTCTAAGGTTTGATATCTCTATGCAAAATTTTGTGTTTGTGCATCAATGAAATGGCATCGAGCAGGTTACTAGTGATAAATGAAGTGCTTTCCTCACTCAATATTGTTCCTGTCGACATGATATCATACAGCTGACCATCACAGCCCAGCTCAAGCAGAGCATATAAGTTCTCAGCATCTGAAAAAAATCCATAACATTTTATGATGTTGGGATGCTCAAGGAAAGTTTGAATCTTGATCTACCGGATAAGTTGATTAAGCAAGTTACCTTGAATTATTCGATGTTTGTTCATGACTTTCAGTGCAACTGTGAAATGGGTCTCAATGTCTCTGGCTAGGTAGACAGCTCCAAATCTACCTTCGCCTAATTTTTTTATTATTTTGAATCTTTCCTTGCATTGAAGTTTGGGCTTTAATTTTTATGGTGATCTGCTGTTGCTTCTCAAAAATGAAGGTAAATTTTTCTAGGACTTGCAATTCGTCAATCCTCCCTATCTTTTCTCAAAACGACTAGCAATAGCAGAGTTTTTGGGAGAGCCGACCTGATTTTTTTTCAGCTTCTCTAGCTCCATGACATAATCAGTGCGAATCTGAAAATTTCTTTCCCGAGAAGATTTGTTGACCTAAGATAGAGGAGCATGTTTGAAAAATTATTTTTTTGGACTTTCGACGTTGTCTTTCTGGTTAGACTGATAACTTTTTTTGTTAAAAAGATCATCAATTCTCAGTTTCGGTTTGTTTTGAATCGTCGGAGAGCTGGAGTGGACGATAAGACTGGCGGCAGTACGCGAAGTTTAGTATTGTTTCCATCGAGGGTATGAATTATAGGCCTGACTGCTCATCAACTATTTTATTTATATAAAAATAAAACGAAAAGTGCTCTCATCTTCTCACCTTTGACAATCAATCACATCAAGGGCCATTAATCTTCATGATGTGGATCACCCTTTTTAAACTGCATTATTGTGGGGTCAATCAATTCATTTTAGTGAGTTTATTTAAAAATTAATGAAAAGAATAGGATCAATTATTTTCCTTTGATTTCATACAATATCGTTTGAATTCATAGGGGCTTTCTCCATCGTAAATCAATCTAAATAATCCTTTCTTCTTGGTCTTCTTCTTGTATGGATCAATCATCACTTTCACAGTATCTTCCAAGACCATTTTGACTAACTTCCTTGTTACTGAGGTTGAATAATCCATTGATGGAGAAGAGTTGACCTCAATCAGCCAAGGATTAAGCTGATCATCTATCATGAAATCATATCCAATCAACTCGAATGATTTCCTGCGGCCATGGACCTGATCTTGAGTGGCAACTATGGTTGCAACAACTATTTCTCTCAGCTTTTGAATCAATTCTTTATGAACTCCTTCACCATATTATTACTGAATATATTATTTCATTTGGTCCATTGTCCACATCGATTCTGATTGAAGAGCTTCTGTGTTGATTTTTTGATTATTTTTTTGGATGGAGTTGTTGGTGAGGTGTACAAATTTATTGTTGAGTTTTTTGGGATCGTATTATTACAGGCAAAAACGCACGTAGTATTCAGTGTAGAACCATATTCTTGGAGGATTATAGTCCTCAACAATCACCCACTGTCGAATATCGAATTTACGACCTTTGATCAACAAAGGATTTTCAATATACTTTTGAACAACATATTGTGTTTATTTACCGAGTGAGTAATCGAGGACATCTGTCAACTCCGACAGGCATTTTATTCCTCTTCCTCTAGACAAAACTAAATGTCTATATATTTACATGCAGGCTTAACGATCCAGATGTTATCTTTGCCATCAAGATAATCTTGGGGGTCTGTCTGAGATATTTTCTCTAAAGTTGAGCATATCTTCAGTTTGAGATGTTACCATTATATGTTGAGAAAGTCCCATTACATCAGAGATGCAGTTGGTTCCTCAGCATCTTTAGCTTTTGATAGGAATTTCCACTATTCGATTGAACACAAAGGATAGCGACCTAATGTTATATTTGACAGCATTTTATCAGCAGGGAATAATCTTCTCAAAGTGACAATCAAAGCTGTAGCGATTCTCGCCTGATCTTTCGGCTCTTCAGCTGTTACTGCATTTTTAAGGATAGATACAGCATAGACCCATTTGTACACTTCATGAAAATTTTCAAAATCTTGAAGATCACTCATATCGAAGCATTTAGGAAAGAAGCGATCGACATCGATATCTTCTGATAGCATAATAGACCTTAGACTCTTGATCAGTCCATATTTGCTCGTAAGGCAGGCGTTGTTGTTGAAATGATTGACTAGTTGATGTGGTCTCAGAGAATCAAAATTGACGTCACTGACCTTAGTTGTCCATTTAAGATCATAGAGCTGTGAGTGTTTGTCTTAATTCTCGACCCAACCTCTTTCAAGTAAAGAATTCTTCAAATCGCGATATTTACCCTTGATGATGAATACTTTACAATCTTGAACTCCCATAGATTTTTTCCAGGTTTGCAAATCCCGACACTTCTCTTTCTTTTCAGTTTCATCATCAGATGAAGAGCTCTAGCTTTCCTTTCTTTTTTTGTATTATTTTCTCTTATAATTCAATGCTTTTAGCTGAGCTGAGTAAGCAAAATTGAATTTCTACCGGTATTTGTACTTTCCTTTAAGCATGGCTATCTTTGTCAGCTTTTACCAGATTTGTTGCATGCCTTTCTTTCGCTTAGTCTTGGGCCCTGAAGGGCAAAAATCTCCCTTTTCTGCCAAATTTTTCATCAGATCTTACTTCATTGCACTTACTGCAATGATCGATATTGGTGAATATCGGTAGAAGGCCAAGAGTCCTGCTTCTCTTTAGTAGAAACACTATTCAGATTCAGATCGATTTATTTATAGCTTTTTCGTTTTGCGGACAGCTTCTTTGATCTCCTTGATTTATTTTTTCTCCTTGCTGTCTTTTTTCCTCAGCTGGATATGATTTTAAGAAGCGTACTGCGCTTTGCTGGCAGTTTTTATTTTATTGTGTGGTTTAGGAAGCGAATGTTCTAGGGGAAGTTTGTTGGATTGATACCCGAATTTGGAGGCAGTGAGTGCTCTAGGTTAGTTGATTTCTGGCAGTTAGTGAGTTGAAGGTCTCATGTTGGCCGTATCCTTAGGCAGCTGCGTTTTTTTGCTGTTCGTTAACTTTCTTGATTCTATTGTTAGACCACTTACTATCATTAATTTAAATTTATATGTTTAGAAATAGAAGGGTCTTATCCATTTTATTGTGAGGGGCCTATTCCTTAGTGTTTTCTTTGATTGTGCTTCTCTACTTAGATTTTTAGTTATAATTATATCATATACGGTATGAGCCTCTTGTTTAGAGGAATATTCGAAACCTTAATAAACCCTCTCGAGTGGGCCATTCTTCAAGTCGGTCGCAATAGTCGCTTCCCTAAGCCTGCCAATCACGGAGCCAGACCTTGCAGCTCGGTCATGAGACGCCTTAGGAAGAAGGAATACTACAAAAAATGGAAAACAAAAACCCCTCCTGACACTGAAGAGATGGGAAGTTTCCTTGGCAAGCAAGATTGATCCGAACATACTAATCATGACCTTCTATATCATTAACTTAATTGAGTTTTTTAATGTTTGGCTTCTGAGCATAATTAAAATTTTGAAGATTAAGGAGTTCAAGTTGAGAGAAAAGGGGATTAGGAAAGTAGCAAATAAATTGAAATGCTATTGTTGATTTTTATTGTCAATATTAATTAAATGATCAAAAATCATATCATCTTGCTGGGCCTTTTGGTGCTGGCTTCCGCTACTCTTGACCTCGACATCTCTGCTTACAGAATGCATAAGCCTTCTACCACCTTCACTCCCCATGTCGAAACTGAACTCAAGTCCATTCCCTTGAAAGATCTCCCCAAAGATTTCTGGTGGGGAAACGCCAATGAAACCAACTTCCTTACTGTCCAGAGAAATCAGCATATCCCCATCTATTGTGGATCATGCTGGGCTTTTGCCTCTACTTCAGCTTTGAGCGACAGAATAAAGATCGCCAGAAAAGCTAAATGGCCTGATGTCAACTTGTCTCCTCAGGTGTTGATCTCATGTGAGACTGATGATGACGGTTGCGGTGGAGGAGATGCCAAGAATGCTTACGAATGGATCTCCAAGAACAACATCACTGATGAGACTTGTTCCCCTTATCAAGCCTATGGTCATGATAACGGTGTTGGCTGCTCTTCTGAGATCATGTGCAAAAATTGCATGCCTAACAGAGGATGCTGGGCTCAAGAAAAGGCCAAGATCTACGGTGTTAAAGAATATGGATTGGTGAAAGGTGAAGAAGACATGATGAACGAGATCTATCAAAGAGGACCAATCACCTGTGCTATCGCAGTTACTGCTGAGCTCAAGAACTACACTGGAGGAATCTTCAAAGACAAGACTGGAAGACTCGACGAAGATCATGATATCAGTGTTACCGGTTGGGGAGAAGAAAATGGAGTCAAGTATTGGATTGTCAGAAATTCATGGGGAAGCTACTGGGGAGAAAATGGAACTTTCAGAGTCATTAGAGGCATCAACAATCTCAACATTGAAGGTGATTGCTCTTGGGCTGTTCCTACCGACACCTGGACCAATGATGTCAGAAACACTACCAAGTTGTCTGCTGAAGATAAAAAACCCGAAACCCAACTTAAATCTGAAAAACCTACATGCAGAAGAGAATCTCCCAAACTTATCCCCGAGCATGTGACTGGTCCTAGACCTCATGAATTCCTTAACTTAAAAGAATTGCCAGAAAACTGGGATTGGAGAAACGTGAGTGGATTCAACTATGTTTCATGGACCAAGAATCAGCACATTCCTACTTACTGTGGCAGCTGCTGGGCTCAAGGAACTACCAGCTCAATTGCTGACAGAATCAACATTGCTAGAAACAGAACTTGGCCTGATATTGCTCTTTCTCCTCAAGTTATCATCAACTGCCAAGCTGGAGGAAGCTGCAACGGTGGAAATCCTGGAGGTGTCTATAAATATGCCAAAGAACACGGAATTCCTGAAGAAAGTTGCCAGAACTATCTTGCCAAAAATCCTGAGCATTTCAGGTGCTCAGATATCCAAAAATGCCAAGACTGCACTCATCCCAAGGGAGCCAAGCCTGGAGATAAAGGTAACTGCTGGGCTACTCCTCGTTATCCCGTCTGGAAAGTTACCCAATACGGAACTGTTTCAGGTGCTGATCACATGAAGGCTGAAATCTTGGCTAGAGGACCTATTTCTTGTGGTATCGATGCCACTCTCAAACTTGATGCCTACACTGGAGGTATTTTCTCTGAGGTCAAGCTTCTCCCCGCGATTAATCATGAGATCGCTGTTGTCGGATGGGGCAAAGAAAACGGAATCGAATATTGGATTGGTCGCAACAGTTGGGGAACTTACTGGGGAGAAGGCGGTTTCTTCCGTATTCAGATGCACAGAAACAACTTGGCCATCGAGAAAGATTGTTCATGGGGTGTTCCCGAAAAAGACCCTCACATTGTTACTATCAACCAGCAAGTTGAGGAATCAAACACCATCGAAGTTGTGGCATGATCATCAATAGCTATTATCTGATCAACACTTTATTCTTTTTGATTGACGTTACCGGCTGTAATTAATATAGTATAATATACTGGAAAAAACGGCATATAAAGTTTGATCCGTGTGATTATCGTTATAGAAGAATCGAAACTACACATGCTGCAGAATAATAATCCTACAACTATCACAAATCGAACCAAAGAACCCGTCATCAACAGTAGATATGAACTCACAGAGCTGAATCTCGAGTCTGTGGCCAAGCTGCCAAAATTAATATAAATCATTGATTAGTGGAAACTGTAGATAATGGCTCAGCCCAAGAATCTAGACAGGTCACTTATGCTTTCGGACAGTTAATTTGACGACAAATAAGTATACCTTTATTGATAAAGATTTTCATCGATCATCTGACGAGAAAAGTTGACTTTTTAGAGAGTAAGATCAGTCATTTATGCCAGAAACATGTAGAAATTTGTATAATGTTGTGTGCTGAGCTGGAGAAAAAGAAGGTTAATGAGCAAACCCTCAGGCAAGAAAATATAGAGCTTAATAAATAAATGAAAGATGTCATGAACCAAATGAAAGAGATTATCAACAAATTTTATAATTCAAATGAGGCTCAGGGTGAAAGATTACGAAGAAACTCCCAGATGCTTAACTTGAAATTCTCCAAAAAATAGAATATTCCACCTTCCAACAACATCAATGAATATCGGATGAGTGGGGATAAATTGCACAGTAAATCCCCTCGACAAACACAACATCACAGGCACTTCAAAATATTTTCCAGCAAATCTATACTCAAGAGCCAAATTTCACTTGCCAAGACGTAGATTACGAATAAATAATTATAGGGAACTACATACACAAGAGACAAGAAAGAGTAAATAGACGATCTTTACTACAAAAAATCAAAAGAACATATCAAAAAAGGTCAATCACAGTTCAAACTCAGCTCATAAAAAACCAAATGCACCCACAAAAGAAAAGACAGTAAAACTTATGCAGAAGACTATTTTTGATTACAGTTTTCAATATAACTATTTATGTTGAATCATTCAGTTTAAAGGTGCTTTGTTGGGACGTATTTTTATACGTTTATTGGCACTTTGACCCAGTCAAAGTTGTACTAGTTTGGCATGCCTTCATGATTCAGTTCAGGGAGGGTGCTCCACTTGAAAGTAGGGAATCTACCTTCGCTGGTGGTGGGACTTGATCTCATCCAGAAATAGTTGTCCTCATCAGTTTTAAGACTGGTTACCTTACAGTCAATCAATCCATAAGCAAGAGGTTTTTCATCTAGTTCAGCTCTTGGAGCAATACCAGCTCCAGGTGTAGTTTAATTGTTGTAATACATCCATTTTTTGATATCTTATAGGTTGTTCATGTTAGGATTCAATTTTTTGAGGATGACAGCACTGGGATCATTTTCGTAGTCAAATTGATCTGAATAAAAGTATCTTTACGTTGTTGGTATTGAAGTTTGTTGTATATTTGCTGATTGTATGGAACGTTGTATGTGCCAATGAAACCTTATGTATGGAGTCGCTCTGTCATATCCTTTACTTTAATCATGGAAAAACCTTGCTCCAGGAATATGACCAGTCCACTGTCATCGGTGATTTTGGAACTGTCAACAACTATCCATTGTCCTGAATGTGTAGCACTGTTGTATTTGGAGTAGTAGTCAACCCACTATCTTCCATTTTTGGCCAAAATGTTGGCGACGTTGGCTCTGATCCAACTCGGAACAGACTTGAAGGTCATTTCATTGTAGTTATCTTTGTTGAAATTCATGAAAGATGTCTCAACTACCTTCAATCCTGAAGACAAAATATAAAAACTGTCTTTAGAGTTGAAATCTCCAGGACGAGAGCTGAAAGTTATGGTTTATGCTCCTACTGATTCGTCTCTCGTTGGAAAATGATAAGATTTGACGATTCTCAGCATGTAAGGATAGTAACTACCTGTAGAGTGAGCCACAAATATTTCGTTATCGACCTTTTTGATAAATCCTGTACAACTTTTCTCAGGAGTGTCAGAAGGATTGTTATATGTTGGGAGAAGCTCTCTGAAATCTCCAATGCTGGTCAGATAGTAGTACTGACTGAAACCAATGTAGAGGTCTAGTCTTCCTTCTTCGTGGATTCTTTGGAGAAAACCACGATAGGCATATCGAGCCTGTTCAAGGAAGGCATAGGCTTGCTGCCAATAAACATCCCTAGAAAATTTATCGGCCATAGTTTCAATAAATTCCATTTGGTTGTTGAGATACTCCTGCAATTTAGGTTTAACTGAAGCATCATTGACTTTGAATTTATTGAAATTCAGGTAGGCAGCATTAATTTCGAGATAGGTTGCATATCCCTCAAGAAAACCAGCTCCTCTGTGCTGGTCAGCCAATGATTTGAGACCATTGGCATAAGAGTAGAAATAGTTCATTCCTTATGAGTTGATCTTTTGATCGTAGTAGGCATGGGCCAGCTCATTGTAGGAGGTTTGATAAGAGATGGTAAAGTCGGGGCTGACGGACAGGAGCGTAGAGCATGTTGCTATTGCGATGAGAGTGAAAAGCAGATATACGCTTCTCATGATAATAAATCTTACTAAATATGACCTCTCCACAATATATCACAATTGATCGATATGAGCAATGAAAAATATTTAACTTGATGAAATATATATAATTAAGATAACTTATACAACCTATTGATGTTGCGACAAGATGCTTTCGAGGTTGCTTTTAACACTATCAGAGCAGAGGAATCAGCATATCGATAGCCCATCGCAATACCTTCCTTTTGTTAAGAGTAGATCGACTGGGACATCATTAGGCTTTGGAACATCTCAATGCCAATGGATTTCTTTAATCATAAAAAGCATACAGAGCAACTTAAATGCTCATTAACAATATGAATATCACATAAAACATCACTCTGAACATCTTTGAAAGATAATTGACCTCACCGACTTACTAACAGATCATATGATTCGAGTCAGCCACCTCTTCAAATGCACAGATATGATATATAAACATATCTAGTCCTTCTGTTATTCCAACTGGCTCTGTGTAATAGAAAAGGGAGGCTAAAAGGAGTCATGACTCAGGTTGATCTATTCCTACTTTCATTAGATTTACGAGAAAGTAGTAGCTTTAGCTGAGTCCTAGTCAATTTAGAATGAATGACCTTATGAATGTCTGTGAAAAAAGCTTTCCAACTATTCAAAATTATTTGATGGGTAAACAGTCATTATTGAAGCCCAAAAAACCCATTTCGAGTGATGTTTCTTTGAGAGTAATTAGAACAAAATCAGAGGAAAACTTTGAGGTTAATTAAAATAGCAAAAAGGCTCAACTCTTCCGCTTAAGACCGACTTGTGATAGAGTTGATTGAATTGGTTTACCTTGATTGCATTCATAATCTAGGGCAAAACAACACGTTTGCTCAGGGATAGATGTACCAGAAGGGAATGATTATTGTGTTTGATTTTATGGAATATTAAATCATCCATATATCTTCTCTTTATTATTGTGGGACTCTTACTCCCATAATTCTGCCTACAAAATATATCCTTTGAAAATTGGTGTCAAATACGCTAAAGGAGTTGCTCGCAAGTAGCAAGGAGATATTCTCCTTTGTCATCAATTTATTTAGGGCTGTTCATGTTGATTGACAAAAAACATGACTGGCAAAGATACATCTTTTATTGCATAAGAATCTGCCAGTTGCTATAAAATCTCTTTATCAGTCTGTATCGTCATCTTTTGTTTGGCACAGATGGCTTAATTTCTTTCTCTTTTGATACTGATTATTAAAGATTTTTATTGATGCCGTTGATTGACTTCGAGGCTTGAAAGAGACTTCACACCTTTTTTTTTAAATACTTCGCGTTATACGGGTTATGGCTTTAGAAGTTAGTTGACAATAAAGTGTTCAAAGAGAAATAAGATTGTATTAAAACTATTCGCACTAAACTACTGATTATAGAAGCAAAATATATGGCATAGACAAAAGTTATCGTGTGTTAATGAAGCAAATAAATTTATTCCTTCTTTGGGAATTGATTCAAACATGCCTTTTTCCTCAACACTGAAAAGAAGTTCGTTTTCTGCTCGAAAGCAACGAGCTAGTCGTAAATGATGGGACTACATGATTTCTTCAATAGATTTTGATACACTATCGCTTTAATTTTCAAGACTTGCTTAAATGAGGGCCAACAAAAAAATAATTTTTACAAAAGTAAGAGAATTTGGTTAATTCAAAGCTAAAGCGTTCAGAAATACAAGTTCATAGGGAATCAAATGCTATCCATTACATATTGATCATCAATAGTGAAAAGACGTATCTAACATTCTCATGTTGTTGATAAGTTCAATCATTTTTTTGTGACTGGTCGATTGATGCAAACTTCCCTTTTGGCCTAAATGATCAAGTAAAGAGCTTTTGAGAGTATATCGAGTTGAAACCTGCTTAAATGGAACTATTGGAAGGAGAGTATATAATAAAATTAGATCGAAAAACCATCAAACAAATGGACCCAATCTACCCCTTTTTCCATTATGTCAACAGTCCTTACTACCCTCAGTGGCATCATTTCCCTTCACTCTTCCCTTTCGACTCGTATTTACCTTCCCGGCAGAATTACCTCTAGGGAAGTTGTAAATATACAACGATGTCCCATGAAACCAAAATAAAGAAAGACACATAGAAAGACTCAAAAGAACTCATAAAAGCCTAGAACACCTTAGTTGTTGACTATAGCCTAGAGAAAGATTTTTCAGATGAGATCAAGATCTAAAGTGTTGAAAAAGTCAACAAGTCTCCAAAGAAATCAACCAAGGGAAAATTTCTGAATGTCCCTGAGCTCAGATGTGAAGACAAGAATGTGAATTCTAATCTTTTAAGAGTTTTTTTGAGAAGACTGGAACTGAAGTTGAGAAATCATTCTGACATATTCGGGTTAGTTATCAGGAAAAACAACTACAGGTTTTCTGTTTAGGATTTTGCTGACTGGTATGAAAGAAACAAGATAAACCATAGGAACTACATTCGCACACGTACTGCGAAAAAACTCTTCTCCTTGAGGTATTGCCATCCTGAATATTCTGCCATGATGAGAATCCTGCTTCAACACTTCCTGCAGGAATAGGCTGCTCTGTGTTATCTGACCTCGAAAAAAGCTAGCAAGGAAGACCCCAGGAATAATTTCAAGGCCATTCGAGGCATAATACTTGACCTTGTCGAGTGACAATGATTGTATTTTTATCTTTAATTAACAAAATTATCGATAAACAAGAAAAAAAAACAATGAAGAATGTCATAGCTAGGTTGAAAGAACTGGCAGTAATGACCTTCAAATATTATCTTTATTATTCAAGCTCCATCAGACAATTTTTCAATCAAACAGACCAGCACTATACATGTTGCTGTTTAACAATAAGATTATTCAGGCTATCGAATCAAACTAAGTAGCTTTCGATGAAATCTAACTCGCTTTCTGCTGGAGATCGTTCATACTTTTGGCTGGATGGAGCTAAATAGATGAAAATGATACTTTAGGAATATCTACTTTATCTCTTTGTCTCCTCCTCTAGTCTTTCTACCCTGATTTGTAGGTTCTTCTCTCCATCTGGAGTCAGGTCTGGCAAATTTATCAACAACTTGATCGTTGCGAGATAGGAGTCTTTGTCCTTGTCCTACCAGTGTCTTTTCTAAGCTTTGGCCATTTATTTTGCCATCATGGTAAACTCAAGCAGATAGTTTTTACTCACAAACCACAGGAAATAGTTAAAGAAGGCGGCTTTGTTGATCCTTTATTGGGGAGTTCCAGTTTTGTAGTTGATGAGTTGATAAAAATATCCGAGAGAAATATTTAATTTCTCAACATTCTTGATGTAGTTGATAGCAGCAGAATACTCTGATTCATGCATCCCTAATTTTCTGAACATAGACAAGACAGTTTGTCTGTTTTAGGGGCTGGTATATGATCTCATTGTGGCTTGGCCGATATGATTGTAAG
>Ga0100402_1005102_pt1 | contig 13605 bp, 10 predicted proteins | sample CryGeyme20150102_FD_80419 | JGI IMG/M metagenome (GOLD analysis project Ga0100402, IMG submission 80419) | Groundwater microbial communities from Crystal Geyser aquifers in Utah, USA - Crystal Geyser metaG 2015-0102 | ecosystem: Environmental > Aquatic > Deep subsurface > Groundwater | place...
GCGGGCGGTCCTGAAGACGATTCTCAGACCGCGCGGCGCGAAATTCAACGTGACGGCCAAGGATGAAACCCTTGAAGAAGACTATATTTCACCCATCCACTGGCCCCTCACGCTGCTTTGGCTTGCGATGCTGGCGGGGCTGATCGCCATGGGAATTCGCTGGGCCGCCTTTCCGGGGGACCGCGCGGTTCTGGCCGTGGTGGGGGGATGGGGGATCTTCAATTTCATCCTTGTGTCCATCGCCTGGAGTGCGATTGCCGAAAAGCAACAGCGCCGCGCCGCGCCCCGGGTCGCCACCGACGTGCCCGCGACAGTGTGGCTGGGCCCCGCCCCCGAGGACGAATTGCAGGTCGCCATCATTGATGCCTCGACCAGCGGTATGCGCCTGAAGATCGATCAGGGCGGCGCGGGAGTCGGGGCCACCGTCGCACAACTGAAGGACCGCAACATCTATTTCTACCCCCATTTCAAGGAGTCACAGCATCTGGCGGCACCAATTCTGGCGCGGGTGATGACGGTGCAGCCAACGGACAAGGGCCACATCCTGGGCCTGCTGCTGGAAGCAAAGCAGGACATGGCGGCGCAACAGACGGTGGCCCAGTTGATCTTTGGCGACAGTGAGAACTGGCGCCGCACCCGTGCGGTCAGTGCCCAGGGCAAGGGAATGCTGGCGGGTTTCGGCTATGCGCTCTGGCTGTTTCTCAGCGGCTTTCCGGCCCTGCTGGCCGATCTGGCCCGCGAACCGGCCCGCCGCGCCGCGATTGCGGCCGCGCCCCCCCCAGACGAGCGCAAGCCGGCACACCTCTTGGCCTTCGGGGTTGATCTGGAGGCCATCGAACGGGATGCAAAGGCGGCGAAATATGATTCATCCCGGCCCGACACCCTGCCCAATGCCGGTGCCGGTGCCGGTGCCTTGACCAGCGGAGCACCGACATGACCCGGCCCCACAACCGCCCATCGGCCCCGGCAACTGCCCTGGCCGGCCTGCTGGGCCTGTGGTCGCTTGCGGCGGGGCTGCCTGCCGCGGCCCAAACCGACACGCAGCCGCCCGAGGATGTGCCGATAATAGATCTCGGGCCAGTTCTGGGCGCTGTCAGCGACACTGCGGGTGCAAGACAAACCACGGCATTGCCCGGCGCGGACGGCCCCGGCGGCGCCGTCATGACGGTGCCCGAAGAAGAACTGACGCTGCCGCAATACGACCGTGCCGTCGGGCTCAGCCCGTCCCGGCCGCCTGCGGCAGTCTCCGGCGTGGCCGACGGCACCGGCGCCCCGGACGCGACACTGCTGTTGCCACTGCGCGCCGACCGGCCCACCCGCGATGGCATCACCCGCCTGTCCGGCGAAGTGCAGAGCGCGGGGTTTTTCATCGACCTGCCAACCGGGTCGGATGCCCGTGATCTGACGATCGCCTATCGCATCGCCATCAACGTGCTGCCCGAACAGTCAGACCTGCGCATCACGGTGAACGGCACCGCATTGGAGCCGGTCCGCCCCCGCCCCGAAGCCTTCGAGGGCTTTCAACCCATTGCCCTGCCTGCCGACCTGCTGGTCGAGGGACGCAACCGGATCGAGGTCGAGGTGCGCCACGCCCATCGCATCTTCTGCGGCCCTGACGCCACCTTTGCCGTCTGGACCGAAATCGACACCAACCGCAGCGGCGCACGCCTTGACGCGCGCGAACTGGGGCTGGATGCGGCGGGCCTGGCCCTTGCCGTGCGGGCGCAACTGGCCCTGAGCGGCAGTCTGCCGGTGCGCCTCACCGATCCCGCCGATGCCGAGGTTCTGGCAGGTTTTTCAAACCGGCTGGCCGCCTTGCGCGACGGTGCCCCGGTGCTGATGGCGCCCGAACCCGCCTATGGCGCCGATCCTGCCCAGCCGCAGCGCGCCCGTATCACCGTGCTGCACGGTGGCCCGCCCCTGGCCGACGTGCGGCGCGGCGCCGATGGGGCGCTGGTGCTGGTGCTGGCCGGGGATGCAGCCGAAGGCCTGCCCGATCTTGACGGATTGTTGCCTCTGCCCGCGCCGGTGCAGGGCAATCCCGTTCTGCCCCCCGGCGTGGTGACCGCACTGCGCAATCTGCACGCCGAGCCGTTGGAAACCTTCAACCGCTATGCCGAACTGCCGGTGCGGTTCCAGATGCCCGAGGATTGGCTGACGCTGGCCTCGCAGAAGGCGCTTTTGCGTCTCGGCTATGGCTTTGCCGAAGGGCTGCCGGAAGGCGCGCTGATGCTGGTCAAGGTGAACGAAACCACGGTGCGGCTGCTGCCGCTGGACCGCGGCGCGACCGACGAGCGTGATCTGCTGGATGTCGGTTTTCCCGCGCGCCTGCTGCATCCGGGTGTGAATGTGCTGAACTTTGTCGCCATCGTGCCGGGCGACCCGCCCGACCTGCCCTGTCCGCCGATCACGGCACCGTTGCTGACCATCGACCGCGATTCGACGCTTGAGGTGCCGCCTTCGCCACGGATGGTGATTCCGGGAATGGCGGCAACCCTGCGCGCGCTGCGCCCCGATCAGATCGTGCCGCCTAGTTCGGAACAGGCCTTCACCCTGTCCCAGCGCGATACCTTTGCCGTCCTGGGGTCAAGCCTGCGGTCGATCCTCGGCACCGAGCGGCAGGAAGCGGCCAGCCTGACGGTGGCCCGCCTGGGCGACACCGGCGCGATCCCGCTGGACCGGCTGGGCCTGACGCGGCGCGATCTCGACCGGCTGCTGACACCGCCGGCGGCTGACACGGCAACGCCGGATGAACCCATTGGCGGATCAGACCCTTCGCCCGGTTTCTGGTTCGGCGATGCCGCCCGGCGGTTGCGCCAGATCGCCTTGCCTGGCGATGGCGATCTGGCCGAATGGCTGCGCCCGCAACACGCCGAGGCGGTGCTGTTTTCGCCCGATCCGGTTCAGGCGCCGGGTGATCTGTGGCTGGTGCTGGGCCCGGAGGCCGATCCGATGGTCGTGGCGCCCGCTCTGGCCGAGGCGCGGCTGGCCCCTGACGGGCCACGCGGCCAGGTTTCGATCCTGACCCGCGACGCGCATTGGCGCAGCTGGGCCGACACGTCGATCCGGCCGCAACTGCGCGAACCCCTGACCACCGGCAATTTCCGCGAGGTCGCAGGAAACTTTGCGTCATGGGCACCCCTGTATTTCGGGATTGCGCTGTTCGGCTTTACCGCTTTGTCGGTCGTTCTGGCGCTGATCTTTGTCGTGACCACCAGAGGAAGACGGAAAAGATGAACCGACGCTCCGCACTGCGCCACCTGGTCGGCAGCGCCGCCGCGCTGGCCGCAACCGCGCCTCTGGCAGCCCTGCCCCAGACCGAGCCTGCCGAAACCGGGTTCGATTCGCCGTTCCTGGGGCCGCAAAACCCACTTGCCGCGCCCTGGGCCGCCTGGAAGGCGGCGTTTCTGACCGAAGATGGCCGGGTCGTGGACGGGTTGCAAAGCGGGGCCAGCCATTCGGAAAGCCAAGGCTATGGCCTGTACCTTGCGGCGCTGTTCGGCGACGATGCCACCTTTGACGCCATTTTTGCCTGGACCGAGGCAAACCTGGCGATCCGGCGCGATGCCCTGTTGGCCTGGCGGTGGTTGCCCGAAAGCGCGCGCTCGGTGCCCGACCGCAACAATGCCAGCGATGGCGATCTGTTCTATGCCTGGGCGCTGGTCACGCGCGGCCTGCGCGATGGCAACGGCACGATGATCGACCGGGCCATCGCCATTGCGCGCGATCTGGTTGCGGCCTGTGTGCGCCAGGCACCCGACGGCTCGGGGCGGCTGTTGTTTCTGCCGGCGGCGCAGGGGTTTGACACGGACGGTGCGATGGTCATCAACCCGTCGTATTACATGCCCCGCGCCATGGCCGAACTGGCGCGCGCGACCGGGGCGCGCGACCTGGCGATCTGTGCCGCCGATGGCATGGCGTTGATGGGCGATCTGGCGCGCGCCGGGCTGATGCCCGACTGGGTAAAGGTGCAGCCCGGAGGCATGGTCATCCCCGGTGACCGTCCTGATCGCAACGGATATGAGGCGGTGCGCGTGGCGCTGTTCCTGATCTGGTCCGACCGCGCCAGTCACCCCGCCGTGCTGCGTCAATCCCAGGCCTATCGTCGGGCCAACGCCACAGCCCGGCTGGAAACCGGCGATCATGTCACGGTGTTCGACCGCGTGTCGGGCGATGTCGTCGAGACCAGCAGCCATGTCGGATATGGCGCCGTGGCTGCCCTGATTGCCTGTGCCACCGACCGTGAGAGGGGGGCGGCGATGCCGTTCTTCCGCACGATCGGTCAGGCCTATTATCCCGCAACCCTTCACCTGATGGCGCTGGTAGCCCAGATCACCAGTGCGCCGGAGTGTACGCCGATATGAAACCGATCCTTGCCCTGCTTGCTGCCACCTGTGTTGCCGCCCTGATCGCCGGGTCCGGCCCTGCCGCCGCGCAATCGGCGCCCACCGCCGAAGACCTGCGCGCCCTGCGTTTCTACATCCAGCAAAACGAGGCGACGGCGATCCAGGCCGAAATCCGCCGCCTTCAGACACAATTTGTGGGCTGGGCGCCGCCGAGCGACCTGAACGATCTGCTGATTGCCCAAAGCGGGCCGACCAGCGAAATCGCCGACATCTATGCCCGGATCGCCCGCGGCGACATCGAAGGGATGCGCCGCACATTGCAACGCACCAAGGCGCGTTATCCCGGCTGGCAAGTGCCCGGTGATCTCGCAGCCGCCATCGAACTGGCCGAGGCGCAAGAGGCGTTCGACCGTGCGATCAACACCCGCGACGGGGTGACCGCCGCCAAGATCGGCGCCCAAACCCCCGCCTTGTTCCGGTGTGATCGGATCAACAACGCCTGGAACCTCGCGGCGCTGCACAGCGCAGCGGGCAACCCGGCGCGTGCCCTGGCCACCTATCGCCAGGTGGTGACCGCCTGTACGGTGATTCCTGATCTCGTGTCGACCATCGAAAAGGCCGAAACCGTGACCAGCGACGCCGAACTGATCGGCCTGATCGACATCGCCAAACAGCGTTTCCCGAACCACGCCGCCACATTCGACGCACTGGGCAAGCGCCTGCTGGCCGGGCGCGGAAGAGGCGTGGCCACAGCCCCCGCCGCCGCCCCGAGACAGACACCGACAGCCGCCGCCGCGCCGCGGCAGGCAACCATACCGACGCCGTCCACAACCGCAGTTGTCGCGCCCCCCCCACCCACCACCACCGCCGCTGTCGTGCCGCCCCCCCCGGCCCTTGCATCCTTGCCGCGCAGCGGTGACGGGCGGCTGGGGCAGACCCGCAGTGCCGCTGCTTCGGGCGCTTTTCGCGATTGTCTGGCCAGGTCGGCGCGCCCCCGGTCGCTGGACATCGCCTATGAGCGGGCCTGGTGCGCTTACAACCTTGAACGCCCGCTTGAATCCCTGGCGTTGTTTTCAGCCACAGCCGAGGCCGGGCTGGGCGGCACGGTGCGGCGAGATGCGCGGTTCGGCATGGCGCTTTCCCTGCTCAAGCGCAATATGACCGACGATGCGGCCCGCATTGCTGCCGCCACCGACCTGACCGACCAGCAGCGCCGCGAAGTCGAGGTGATCATCCTCGATCAACGGGGTGTGCAGGCATACGAGGCTGGTGATTTTCAAGGTGCCGTTGATTACTTCAACGCCTTGGAAGAGGCGCAAGGCGGGCTGCGGCGCGATCTCGCGATGCTGCGTGGCTATGCCTTTCTGCGTCTGGGCGAACGGGAAAAGGCGCGGGCGCAGTTCCAGCAACTGCACGATGTGCTGGCCACGGCCGAGACTCGCACCGCACTGAACGCCGCGCAATGAATCGGGTGCGGCCCAGGGTGATCCGGGCCGTGCATCAGAGGTTTTCCTCGATCAGGATCTCAATCCGAATGCGTTCTTGCGAAGCGACGATGGCGCGGTTTTCACACTTGGCCCGCAGGATGCGTACCGCGCTGCGCACCAGGTGGCCCGGATCCTGTGTGACCACCGCATCAAGCAGCCCGGCGCGCAACGCGGCCACCGTGGCAGGGGTGCGTTCATGGGCAATGGCAACGGGCGCGGCCCGTGGCCCATGCGCGGCCAGCGCCTCAAGCGGAACCCGCGCTTCGGATCCCATGATGTAAAATCCTTCCATATCCCGGTGGTGGGCCAGGATCGTGCGCACGACGTCAAAGGTGCGCGCCCGGTCCCCATGGGTTTCCAGTGTCGGCAAAACCCGCAGCTGCGGAAAGGTCCGGTTGATGAATGCGTCAAGGCCCAGTCGCCGCTCCAGACTGTCGCGCGCCTGCATCGTGTCGGTGATCACGGCGATGGTTCCCGGCCTCTGCCCGATAAACCGGCCGATCAGATGCCCCACGGTGCGCCCCGCCGCACGGTTGTCGATGCCAACGAAGGATTGGGGGTCTTCATCCTGCTGGTCGGAAATAAAGGCGACGGTATGGACGCCGCGTTCGCGCAGCCGCCGTATGGCATCGCGGATCGGCGGGGTTTCCGGCGCCATGATCGCGACGCCATCCAGATCCTCGGCGCGGAGCGCGCCCAGCGCCCGGGCGGTTTCGTGCGGGTCGTGGTCATCGACGCGCAGCGCCTTGATTTCCAACATCTCACCGCGGCCAGTTTCGCCGGTTTCGCGAATCTTGTCGATGATCTCATGCAGATATTCGTCGCCATCGCGGGGCAGCACGAAACCAAAGCGATAGCCACGCCGCCGCGCCAGAGTGGCAGCAACATGATTTCTTTCGAACCCAATCTTCTGGATCGCCTGCATTACCGTTTCGACAGTGCGGGCGCGCACGCCCGCACGGCCATTCAGCACGCGGTCGACCGTAGCCAGGCTGACGCCTGCCGCTTCCGCCAGATCTTTGGTCGTCGGTCTCATGTTTCGGCAGAACCCCACAGCCAGAACTCCGCCCCTTTTTTGCCCGGTCTGCCTCGGAAGGCAAGCCGAATGAGGTACGCACCTCAGAAAATGCTTGGCATGAGGTGCGTACCTCATCTACCAATGGAGGCACTCTGCGATTCGTGGCGGAAATGCCGCGTGGACAGACACACCAAGGGAGGAGCGTCTCTGATGACGAAGAAACTGACATATTCCGTTGCGGCAATTGCGCTTGCGGCGGCATCCGGGGCCGCGCATGCCGAGGACCTGACCCTGTGCTGGGCCGCGTGGGATCCGGCGAACGCCCTGGTCGAACTCAGCAAGACGTTCGAACAGGAAAGCGGCCACACCATGCGGTTCGAATTTGTGCCATGGCCCAATTTCGCCGACCGGATGCTGAACGAGCTGAACTCCGGCGGGCAGTTGTGCGACCTGATGATCGGTGACAGCCAGTGGATCGGCGGCGCCGCCGAAAACGGCCAATACGTCAAGCTGAACGATTTCTTCGCCGCAGAAAGCATCGATATGGCCGATTTCATTCCAGCCACGGTGACAGGCTATGCCGAATGGCCCAAGGGCACGCCGAATTACTGGGCGTTGCCCGCCTTTGGCGACGTGGTCGGCTGGACCTATCGCAAGGATTGGTTCGAGCGGCCGGAAATCCAGGCCGACTTCAAACAGAAATACGGCCGCGCTCTGGGCGCTCCCGCAACGCTTGAGGAATTGAAGGACATCGCCCAGTTCTTTCAGGGCCGCGAGATTGACGGGACCACCGTCTATGGCGCCGCGATCTATACCGAGCGCGGCTCGGAAGGCATCACGATGGGGGTGATGAACGCGCTGTACAACTACGGGTTCGAGTATGAAAATCCTGAAAAATCCTATGACCTGCCCGGTTTCGTCAATTCCGCCGGCGCCATCGCCGGGCTGGAGTTTTACAAGGAACTGTACGACACCGCGACGCCGCCGGGATCTTCCAACTGGTACATGGGCGAAAACATCGACGCCTACAAATCGGGCCAGGTGGCATTGCAGATGAATTTTGCCTTCATCTGGCCGGGGGTCGAGGCCGACCCGAACGTGGGCGGTGGCAAATCGGGTTATTTCCCCAACCCCGCCGGTCCCGCCGGGCATTTCGCGCAACTTGGCGGTCAGGGCATTTCCGTCGTTGCCGCCTCGAAAAAACAGGATGCTGCACTGGAATATATCAAGTGGTTCGCCCAGCCCGAGGTGCAAGAGCAATGGTGGCAATCGGGCGGATATTCGGCCCTGCGCGCAGAGGTCGAAGACCCGGGTTTCGCGGGCAGCCAGCCCTATGCCCAGACATTTCTCGACTCGATGGCGATCGTTAAGGATTTCTGGGCCGAGCCTGCCTATGCCTCGCTGTTGCTGACCATGCAGGACCGGGTGCACAACTATGTCATCGCCGGCAACGGCACGGCGCAAGAGGCGCTGGACGGCCTGGTTGAGGACTGGACCGAAGTGTTCGAGGACGAAGGCAAGCTTTGACCGCCCATGCCGGGCGTCTTGCTGCCCGGCACCTCACCTCTGACCCGGGGGGCACCCCTTGGGCCAGAGGAGTTTTGCCAAATCGCACGCCGCTATGGCCAGGCCGGCCCTCGGACGCCACAGTCATGCCCCATGGGCGTGCGCGGAAGGATCACCGCCAATGACATTCACCCCCATAGACAAGGCGGCCCGCGCCACGCCGCCCGCGATGGCCCGACGCATCCGCGGATTGTCGGACCGTACCATCGCCTGGATTTTCGTCGCGCCCTCGATTTTCCTTTTGCTGGCGGTGAACATCTTTCCGCTGATCTGGACCATCCGCCTGAGTTTCACCAATTTCCGCGTCAACAGACCAAACAACGATGTCGAATGGGTGGGCCTGCGGAATTACCAGCGTATCCTGACAGACGAGGGCACTTGGGCCACGATGCAGGCCACGGCGCACTTCCTGATCTGGACCATCGTGTTGCAGGTGCTGATCGGGTTCGCGCTGGCCTTCCTGATAAACAAGAAATTCCGCGGCAATGACCTGTGGACGACGATCATCGTGTTTCCGATGATGCTGAGCCCTGCGGTGGTGGGCAATTTCTGGACCTTTCTCTATCAACCGCAGATCGGGCTGTTCAATTATGTCGTCGCGTTTTTCACCGGCGCCGATCCGGCCAGCTTTTCGATGATCGGTGATGTAATGCTGGCCCCCTGGGCAATCGTGATCGCCGACACCTGGATGTGGACGCCGTTTGTGATGCTGATCTGCCTGGCAGGGCTGCGCTCGATCCCCAACAGCATCTACGAGGCGGCCGAGTGCGACCGGGCCAGCAAATGGCGCCAGTTCTGGACGATCACCATTCCCATGGTCCTGCCGTTCCTGATGTTGGCGGTACTGTTCCGGGGCATCGAGAATTTCAAGATGTTCGATCTGGTCGTGCAACTGACAGGCGGCGGCCCTGGCAACACCACGACCCTCACCTCGATCGACCTCAAGCGCGAGGCGTTCGAGAAATGGCGCACCGGTTATTCCTCGGCCTATGCCGTGATCCTGTTCGTCACTGTGTTCGGCCTTGCGTCGATCTATGTAAAAGCCCTGAACAAGGTCAAGGAACGATGAGCTTTTCCGTCACCGACCCCACACCGCGTACCAAATGGTTCGCCGGGCTGGCCGTTGCACTGTATGCGCTGATTACGCTGATGCCGCTTTTGTGGATCATCGCCACCGGGTTCAAATCGCCCGCCGATTCCATCGCCTATCCTCCCAAGATGGTGTTCCAGCCGACGCTTGAGGGTTATGTGAACCTGTTCACCACCCGCACCCGCATCAAAGAGGCCGATCTGGCCAACTTGCCCCCTGCCGACACCTGGTATGACCGGATCGTGCGCGAACAGGGCCAGATCATCGCCGGGCCATCACGGTATGGCGAGCGGTTCATGAACTCGGTCATCATCGGCTTCGGGTCCACCGCGCTGTGCATGATCCTCGGCACCGCCGCCGCCTATGCGTTCAGTCGGTTCCGCGTCCCGCTGAAGGACGATCTGCTGTTCTTCATCTTGTCCACCCGGATGATGCCACCGATCGCCGTGGCGATCCCGATCTTCCTGATGTTCCGCAACCTGGGCCTGAACGACACCCATATCGGGATGATCCTGCTGTACACCGCCGTCAACCTGTCGTTGTCGGTGTGGCTGCTGAAGGGGTTCATTGACGAAATCCCCGTAGAATACGAAGAGGCGGCGCTGATTGACGGCTATACCCGGTTCCAGGCGTTCTGCAAGGTCGTGCTGCCCCAGGCGGCTACCGGCATTGCCAGCACCGCGATCTTTTGCCTGATCTTTGCGTGGAACGAATATGCCTTTGCCGTGCTGCTGACCAGCGGCACTGCCCAGACCGCGCCCCCCTTCATCCCGACGATCATCGGCGTGGGCGGCAAGGACTGGCCCGCCGTCGCAGCCGGCGCCACGATCTTTCTCGTGCCGGTCATGGTGTTCACGATCCTGCTGCGCAAACACCTGCTGCGCGGCATCACATTCGGAGCGGTGCGCAAATGAGCGGGTTTTTCAACGGTCTTGCCCGGTTTCGCCGTGGCCCCTGGGAGCTTGTCGCCTCGGTGTTGATCGCGCTGGGGGTGGTGATGCTGATGCAGCCGTTCTTTCTGGTGCTCTACACCTATTCCTTCATCGTCACGCTGATCGGCACCGTGATGTTCATCATCACAAGCCATTTCCCGGAGTAACCCATGGCCCAGATTCGCATTCGGAACGTGCGCAAGGATTTCGGCGCCTTCAACGCCGTGAAATCATCGACCTTCACCATTGAGGATGGTGAATTCTTCATGCTGCTGGGGCCGTCGGGCTGTGGCAAGACAACGACGCTGCGGATGATGGCGGGGCTGGAATTGCCCACCTCGGGCGAGATTTTCATCGACGGCGAAGAGGTGGGCCAGAAACCGGCCAGCCAGCGTGACATCGCCTTCGTGTTCCAGATGTTCGCGCTTTATCCGCATATGAACGTCGGCAGGAACATCGCCTATCCCCTGCACAGTCAGGGAATGCCCCGCGCCGAGGTGCGCCGCCGGGTGGATGAGGTGGCGCGCATCCTGGGCATTTCCGACATCCTGGATCGCCCTGTCGGGGGCCTTTCGGGGGGCGACCGACAGCGCGTGGCGCTGGGCCGAGCCATCGTGCGCGACCCCAAGGCATTTTTGATGGACGAACCGCTGGGCGCGCTGGACGCCGAGTTCCGCGAACACATGTCACTGGAACTGCGCGCCTTGCACGACCGGATGGGCGCCACCACCGTCTATGTCACACACGATCAGCTTGAGGCGATGCAGATGGGCGACAAGATCGTAGTGATGAACCACGGCGTGGTCGAACAGTTCGGCGTGCCACAAGACATCTATGACTGGCCCGCCACCCGCTTTGTGGCCCAGTTCATCGGATCTCCGCCGATGAATTTCCTCGGATTTCACGGCATGCTAGGCAAGGGCACGACCAGTGTCACACTTGACGGGGCCCAGTTCGAAGTGCCAGCGCTTCAGGAAGGCGCCCATGGCGATCTGATTTTCGGGGTGCGCCCGGAACATGTGCATCTTGATGATGCCGCCCCCTATCGCGGGCGGGTGATCGCCACTGAATACCTGGGCACGACCCAGATCGTCACGCTGGACACGCCCCTGGGTCCGGTCAAGACGCGGGTGGCAAGCCACCGGGCGATCCGCGCGGGCGACACCACCGGTCTCAGATTTGACGCCCGCACGATCACGTTGTTTTCCGCCGAAACCGGCCGCGCCCTGCAGTCTCACGGCAATGCGGGGGGCCTGCGCCATGGCTGAGGTAAAACTTGAACAGGTCGGAAAATCCTTTGGCGCCACCCGCGCCCTGGACAGCGTGACAATGACGGTTCCCGACGGATCTTTTGTCGTGTTGCTGGGTCCGACCGGCGCAGGCAAGACGACGACGCTGCGCCTGATTGCGGGGCTGGATCTGCCTGATGCCGGCCGGATCAGCATCGCCGCCCAAGATGTTGCAGGGCTCAGCCCGGCGCAGCGCGACGTCGCCATGGTGTTTCAGCAATATTCGCTGTATCCGCATCTTTCGGTCCGGCAGAATCTGGAATTTCCGCTGAAATCACCGATCCTGCGCACCCCGCCCGCCGAAATCGCGCGCAAGGTGGGCGAAGTGGCCGAAATTTTGCAAATTACCCACAAGCTGGACAACAAGGCCACAGCGCTGTCGGGCGGCGAGATGCAGCGCGTATCGATCGGTCGTGCGCTTGTGCGCAATCCGGCGGTGTACCTGATGGACGAACCGCTCAGCTCGCTCGACGCCAAACTGCGCGCAGACCTCAGGGTCGAGCTTAAGAGCATCCAGGCGAATTCCGGCGCCACGCTGCTGTATGTCACCCACGACCAGATCGAGGCGATGACCATGGCCACCCATGTGGGCGTTCTGGATCAGGGCCGGCTGGTACAGTTTGGCACCCCGCGCGACCTGTACGAAAACCCGGTCAGCGTTTACGCCGCCAGCCGCCTGGGCCAGCCGCGCATCAATATCCTGCCCGCCGCCCTGTTTGGTGGCGCACCAGACCGCGCCGCGCAAATTGGGCTGCGTCCCGAACAGATCAGACAAGGCGAGGGCGAGAACAGCCTGGTCGAGCGTGTCGAACGTTTAGGCGATCAGACCCGCTTGCATCTCAACCTGCGCGACCACCCCATCGTCACCGTCACCAACGCCCACACCGATCTGCGCCCGGGCGACATCGTGAAGATCCGCCCCCAGAACCCCTTCTATTTCGACGCCACCGGCGCCCGTATCCCATAAGGAAAAGAAATGGCACAATTCATCAACAAGAAGGAAAACGCCGTCACCGAAGCGATCGACGGCGTGCTGCGCAGCTCTGGCGGCGCCTTGGCGCGGCTTGACGGCTATCCGCACATCCGGGTGATCCTGCGCACCGATTGGGACAAATCGCGCGTCGCGCTGGTGTCGGGCGGCGGGTCGGGGCACGAACCGGCCCATGCCGGATTTGTCGGTGCGGGGATGCTGACAGCGGCGGTGTGCGGCGACGTCTTTGCCTCGCCCTCGGTCGATGCGGTGCTGGCCGGGATTCTTACGGTGACGGGGCCGGCGGGGTGTCTGCTGATCGTCAAGAACTATACCGGCGACCGGCTCAACTTTGGTCTTGCGGCGGAACGGGCGCGGGCCTTCGGGCTGAAGGTGAACATGGTGGTGGTCGATGATGACATCGCCCTGCCCGACCTGCCGCAACCACGCGGCTTGGCCGGAACGCTTCTGGTGCACAAGATCGCCGGTGCGCTGGCCGAAGGCGGCGCATCGCTTGACAATGTAACGGCGGGCGCAGCGCGGGTGATTGCCGGGGTGAAAAGTCTGGGCATGTCGCTGGACACTTGCACGGTGCCCGGATCCCCCAAGGAAAACCGGATCGCACCGGGGCGAGCCGAACTGGGCCTGGGCATCCACGGCGAGGCGGGCGTCGAACAGGTGGATTATACCGGCGCGCACGCGGCGATCCAAACCGTGGCGGCCCGCCTGTCGGACGTCATGGGTGACGGGCCCCATGTTGTGCTGCTGAACAACCTTGGCGGCGCGTCGGTATTGGAAATGTCGATCCTGGCCAATGAATTGCTGACCTCCCCCCTGGCAGGGCAGCTGAGCCACATCATCGGGCCGGGCGCCTTGATGACATCTCTCGACATGCGGGGGTTTTCCA
>Ga0100402_1005105_pt1 | contig 13602 bp, 10 predicted proteins | sample CryGeyme20150102_FD_80419 | JGI IMG/M metagenome (GOLD analysis project Ga0100402, IMG submission 80419) | Groundwater microbial communities from Crystal Geyser aquifers in Utah, USA - Crystal Geyser metaG 2015-0102 | ecosystem: Environmental > Aquatic > Deep subsurface > Groundwater | place...
AAATGTAATTTAATTAATATTATAAGTTAATATTTATAGTTATATTATTATATACATAATATACGTAATTTTTTAATAAAATATATTATAATAATTAAAGTTATTTTAAAATCCGTAATTAATTCAATAATAATATTTATAATATTATTATTATTGAAAAACTAATTAAAAATTATAAATGGATAAAACTATCATACTTTCTGCTGCATCAAAGTATATCTTATGTTTTGAAAAAGGAAGCATTCTAACCTTTTCAGTATCAGTATTAATATTGCTGTTCATTAACATTTATATCTTAATGGAAAACGCCCGAGTTGTTCCTCTTTACAGTTACTTCTTTATGAACGAAAGGCTAGTATTTAAATGGTACTTAACTGACGTCTATTTACTCCCAGTTACAATTCCTGATTCCAGTTGTTTAAATGGTTATTTCAAAAGAGACTTCGCCTCAATAGAAAATTTTAAAGGAGTCCCAGTAAAAGACATTACAAATACTACTAAAATTCAGGATCCTTTATCAAATAAATATGGACTTTTAGACCTTCAATTCTTAAAATGGACTTTTTATAATTTTGATATTACTGATACTACTTCGGGATTTCCTGATTTTCCTTTAATTAATAAGTATTCATTGAACAATTGGAAAGGAACTAATTTTTGTACTAAAAGACTTTACTTTGATGAATATTATAGAGGCTTACAACTAGTAAATATAACAACTCTATGCATTGAGAAGTTTGGAAATAAAACTAGTGACTGTGGGACATATGGTGTACCTGATTATGGATCTAAAGTTAATAATAAAGAAAAATATTTTAGACTTTGTGTACTAAAAGATGAAGTATTTATTGATGAAGAGCTTACACAGACACTTTTTTCAAGTACAGATCCAACTTACAAGGGTATGGATGGATGTCCATTACAAAATTTTGATTTTGAGTATAGAGTAAATTCTAAATATGATAGTAGAGACGTAAATTCATGGGCCTATGATCCTAGCTCAATGACGATGAAAAACAATGCACTGGTGAAGGCATCAGGAGACTATAATTTAGCTAATATGGATTTATGGTTACATCCTTTAAAAAACCCAATGCCTCTGATTACCCTTTTCGATTTAGCTTATTTTGATAATAATCAAGCTTACCCTTTACCAAATGAAACTTATGTGTTTGGAGTCGATGATGATGCTACTTTTAATACAGGTCAGATGTATGGACTAACTGATTTAATGGCTGTTGATCTTGATTACTATTACTTTTATAATATTTACAATGATACATTTTTTTCTAAGTTAGTAATTGACCCAAAAGATATGAGTATGACCTATGAGCCTGATTTTGCTGTTAAGAATGATGAAAAAACCTTCATAGTTCCTGAAAAGAAATCTAGTATAGACTATAAAGTTACTTTGAATAAGAAATTCGTACCAATATTCTCAAAAAAATGCTTTGAAGGAGTTTTTAATAATAACCCTGGATTTATTAAGTTCCTTACAAACCTTAATATTAAATTTATCGATGAGTATGTTCTATCTTCAGTTTCGTTATGTCTGATGTTGGGATTACTTGCCTACTATAGTGAGTTTTATATTAGGTATTATATAATAAACAGACTCATTGACAATGATATTAATGAATATGATTTCAAATCAGAGAAATATACGAAATATTCCCACAAAATTTGGGAATTATCTGTATTATTCATTTCAGTGTATTATCAAATTTTTAATATTGATAAAATAGAATTGGGAATATCAACAGCTGAATTATTGCTAAAAAATAATTGTTTTTTATTAAACAATCCTCCTACAGGAGTTGATCCAGATTTATATAAAGATAAGGCAAATATTCAGTTTATCTACTATATTGACTTTCTTAGTAAACTAAATGATATAATGAAAGCTTATCTTATTATTTTATTGGTGGTTTTCATATTGATGATTCTAGTTACTGTTTCTTATTGTTTTATAACTTATAAAGATGAAGAAAAACCATTAAATACAGAAGAAAGACAAGTGAATCAATTGATGGGAAAAAAAGAACAGTAAAATAAAAATATTGGAAAATAATACATCTGTTGTATTTTGATAATCTTTAATATATATTATATTATAGTTATAATATAATATAAAGAATTTTTAGTTTAATATACTTCTTTTTTAATATATTTATTATTTTTTAAATAAACAAAATTAATAATACTAAATATATGATTTTTTAAATTTATTAATAATATGTCAGGAACAAACAAAGATTCTGTCGATAATCTTCAAGCTCACAATGTTACAGTGGAACCAAACAAAGCTAATAAAATAAATAGAAGAAATACATTACTAGAAACAAATAAATTAGCTCAATGGACAAACGATGTTCTTATAAAAGAAATGGATAAATTTGCATTTGCTAGAACAATGTTTATTTTTTCTGTTATTGCATTCTTCCTTGGAAATAATTTGAATGTATACTTATGGCTATTTATTTGCATTACAATTTATATGATAGTATTAAGAATTGTTCGATGGTGGGTAAAACGGTGGCTTTTATACCTTTTTGAATTTTGCTATTTTGGAATAGTAACTTTGATAGTCTATTTAGTTTATTATCAAAACAACAAAACACTATGGTGTGCTACATATGTTTATAGTACTGGAAATATGGCCATGGCTATCGTTATGTTTGGAAATCAAGCCAACTTCGGAAGTACTGACCATATTTCTTCTGCTTGGTTACATTCAACACCAATTTTAACTGTTTGGGCTATAAGGTGGAAAGAAATCATCTACTCAGAAGAAGTATTAAATACATTACATTTTAATTTGTTAACTGCAAAGGATATGCTATTAACATCAATGGATGAAAGAGTACAATTATTACTAATAACCCCGTTGTTATTTTGGTGTGCTTGGGTTGTTTATTATGTAATTGTATTCTATATTGGCTGTAATAGCTTAATTAATGATGAAAGGTATCAATCTGGTTTAGATGATTTCAAAGGAATGGCTAAGAAAAGCGCAGCTGTATTTGGAGACCCTGAGAAGAATACTAAGTTTAAATATTTGGTTCAACACTTTATTTTCTATCTTATTGGAATGCCTATTTCTTGGTGTTGTTATCATCATTTTTGGTTTAATTCTGGTTATATATTACTTTTAATGGCATTTTTAATGTGGAATGCTGGAAAACAAGAAGCTAGAATATTAGAAAAGAAAATAAACAAGAAAATTGAAAAAGAAAGTTTAGCAGAGGGAAATTAAGAGAGATCAATCGTCCAACAATTGTAGTAATTTTTCATTTTTTTTGAATTTATTTAGTTTTATTTAAATTTCTTTAATAATAATTGAAAGTTTATATTTATATATTTAAATATATTAGTATAAATCTAAATAAATTTATTATTTAATTCATTATGTTTAAAATAAATTTTAAGTAAATAATATGTCAACACCAATAGTAAATACAGAAACCCATTTAAAAGAAACTAAATTAAATAGAAGGAACTCTTTACTAGAAAAAAATAAAGCAGCACAATGGACAAACGATGTACTAATAAAAGAAATGGATAAATTCGCATTCGCTAGAAGTATGTTTCTTTTTGCTCTTATGGCCTTTTTCTTAGGAAATAATTTAAATGTTTATCTTTGGTCGTTCATCATTATTACATTTTATATGCTAATATTAAGATGCGTCCGATGGTGGACAAAGCGTTGGTTGATGTACATGTTTGAATTTTGTTATTTTGGAATTACATGTATTATTGTATATTTAATCTTTTACCAACACGAAAAAGCATTTTGGTGTACTACTTATGTCTATAGTACAGGACATATGGCCGTTGCTATAATTTTATTTAACAACCAAGCTCGTTTTAGCAGCACAGATCATATTTCATCTGCTTGGCTTCATTCTATGCCTATATTAACTGTTTGGGCTATTAGATGGAAAGAAGTCATTTATAGTAAATCTTTATTATTAAAGGGATTACATTTTAATTTGTTAAATGCTGATGAGATGCTGTTATCTTCCAATGAGGAAAGAGTTAGATTATTATTACTTTATCCATTATTCTTTTGGGTTGCTTGGGTAGTACTTTATGTTATATTCTTTTATTTTGCTTGTAATAGTTTAATACAAGATGATAGGTATAAATCAGGTTTAGATGATTTTAAAGCAATGGCAGAAAAGAATTCATGTATTAAATGTTTAGTTGGTGATGCTAATGAAAATACTAAGATTAAATATTTATTCCAGCATTTAGTCACTAATATAGTCAGTATGCCACTTGCTTGGTTTAGTTATCATAATTTTTACTTTAATACAGCTTATATTCTTGTTTTAATGATATTTTTAATGTGGAATGCAGGAAAAGCACAAGCTGCTATACTAGAAAAGCATGTAGTGAAAAAGTTAGATCATGAAGCAGAATTAAAAGTTGAAGCTGAAGCTTAAAAGAGAAAGTTAGGAGATTTTTAGAAATATTAAAAATTTATATTTACTACTTATTTAGTTTAGTCTTTTTAAAGCATACAATTTATTTAAATTAATTAAAGTAAATATATATATTTATTATGTTTTAATTAACAACAATCTTATAAATCTTGATTAATTTAACTTAATATGATAATATAATATATTATTAATAATTCTAATTAAATAAAAATAATATGGATAACGATAATACTAAAGATCACGTACATAAAATTGAAAAAGACGGGGTTTTAAATAATCAAGTAGGACCTGAAAAAGAAAAAAATATTCTAAGATTACAGAAAAAGAATTCTTTAATTGAAAATAACCAAATTGCTGCCTTCTTTCACAACGTTTTAATGAAAACAATGGATAAATATACATGGATTAGAAGTATGATATTATTTACCTTTCTTGCTTTTTTTATTGGAAACAACTTAGGAATTTTTTTATGGCTCTTCGTACTTATAACAGTTTACTTAATGGTCTATAGAGTAATTAGATTCTGGGTTAACAGAATGGCACTCTACTTATATGAATTTTGCTACTTCGGTATACTCTCATTAGTTTTGTTTTTAGTCTTCTTCCCTCAATCAAAATTCTTTTGGTACTCAGCTTACGCATGTAATAGTGGAGTTATGTCAATAGCTGTAGTATTCCTAAGTAATCAAGCTGCTTTTAACAGTACTGATCATTTAATTTCTGCTTGGTTACATTGTATGCCATTGATAACATGTTGGGCTATTAGGTGGAAACACTATTTATATGAAGCAAGTGCATTAGAAAGATTAAGTTGGAATTTAATAGATATGCCTACTGAAAGTTTTACTCCTTTTAGCTTAGAGCTTATGTTAGAAATTATTTATCCAACAATATACTGGGCAATATGGGCCGCATTATATGTCCTTTTATTCTTCGTTTATTCAAAAGAATATATTCAAAATCCTAAATATCAATCAGCCTATAATGATTTTATTAAACAAATATCTGGAAATGAAATCGCCATGAAAGTATTCGGAGATCCTCTAGAAAAAACAGAACAGAAATATTTAGCATATCACTTTTGTTCGTTTTTTGCTAGTCTTCCTATTGCACTTACTTGCTATTATAGTTTTATAATAAATACTACCTATGTTGTTGTATTAATATTATTTTTGATTTGGAATGCAGGAACAAAAACTTCAAAGGCACAAGCGAAAAAGGATCATCTTTTAGAGACATTAATGAAGGAAAAAGAAGATAATTATTATAAAAATCAATAAGAAAAAAAAGATTATAAGTATGAATAATTGAAGTAACTAAATAGTTAATAATTTGATATATTAATAATACTTATGAATTCTGATTTATTTTAACAATTTTAACAATTTTAACATCATTTTATAATATGATAAACTATTTTATATTAAATATTTATATATTTGTAAATTTTCTTTAAAAATAAAATATATATAATTAAATTAATCTAATAAAAATAAATGAGCAAAGTTAATTCAAAACAAAATAATGAAAACTCAAAAATGAATGAATACGACATCGCAAACAATTCAAATAAAAAAATAAAAAACGATCTTTTAGTAGAGAGAAATCGATTTTCTAAATGGACTTACGAAAAGATTATTAAAAAAGTTGATAAACATGCTTACGAACAAAATATGATGGCCTTTGCTTTTATTGCATTTTTCTTAGGAAACAATTTAAATATTTACATATGGTGCTTTCTATTTACAAGCTTTTACTTACTAATAAACAGAATTATAAGATTTTATATTAAGAGATACCTGCTTTACTTCTTTGAATTTTGCTATTTCGGTATATCAACTCTTTTAATTTACATTATATACTGTCCTGAAAATAAGAAATTTTGGTATGCAACATATATATGCAATACTGGTATGATGGCTCTCAGTGTTTTAATTTTAAACAATCAAGCTCTGTTTAATAGCACAGATCATATAACTTCTGCTTGGATTCATACAGTACCAATGATAACATGTTGGGTAATAAGATGGAGACATGTATTATTTGACCCTACTATACTTTCTCAAGTCTATTTCAAATTTAATGACGTAAGTTCCACCGAGTTTAATTATAATGATGAGTTAGTTGATTTAGGATTATATGCATTTTGCCTATGGTTAATTTGGATGAGTTGCTTTATTGTATTTGTAGGCTTTGTTTTTAGAAATTATGTTGATAATCCCAAGTATTGTTCTAGTATTAGTGATTTTAGACGAATAGTAAAGAATTTACCTTTTATTAATCATAGATTTGTATATAAAGACCTCAAAGTAAAGTATTGTTTGCAACATTTAATCGGATTTATATTTTGCTTACCTTTAGCGATACTTTGTTATTATAATATAATTTTTAATACTTTGTATGGAGGTCTAATTTGTTGTTATTTGTATTGGAATCAATGTGTTAAAAGTGATGAAAGTATTAACAAAAAAGTCTACGAAAAGTCTGGGATTTTAGTACAAAATTAGTTTGAAAACTAGTTTAATACATAACAATTTTTCTATTTTTTCAAGGAAGAGAGAGATTATTACTCAATAAATATTAAATAACTTAAATTATCAACATAAAATTATATACATAAAATATTTTACTTTTTATATTGTTAATATTAATTTATTTAGCATAATAATTTTAATATATTCTTTCTAAGTAAATTAATTTTTATTCATTAATAATTAATAAATTAAAAGTTAAACAAATTATGCAACACAATGTCGAAGGACCTTTATATAAATGGACTAATTATGCCATGGGATGGAAATCACGTTATTTTGTGCTAAGAGGAAGCATAATGTACTATTACCTATCTAAAGGTGAAAAAGTACGAGGAAAAATTCATCTTAATGTAGCTGAGATTATACCTTTAGAACATAACCCATTAAATTTTCAAATTGATACCGGAACTACAATGGTATACCTCTGCGCAGACGATGGTATTGATAAAAAAATGTGGGTTGATGCATTATTATTAGTTAAAAAGAAAGAAGAAGAAATGATGGATGCTAAACCTGCCCCAGTTACTATTAAAAAAGCCCCTGAATTTATATCTAACGAATCAGACGATAGACTTCTAAAGAAAATTATAACGACAAAAAATTTCTTAGAGAACTTCACTAAGAATAATAATGAACTTGGTGAGATGATAAAAAGAAATGAGTTAACACAAACTAGTCTTTCTGGAGTATTAAATAGTTATAAAGTAAGTCAAATTTAGATTACGAATATATTTTAAATTATAATCAATTAATATTGTAACTTTTATTAGAATGATTTACATAGTATAAATTCTAGTGTTGATGAAGTAGCAATAGTATTAAATAAATTCTTTGGAGACTTTAATAAATTTAAAGATTATCTTGAAGGAGCACATCCTGTGAATCATTCTTTAAAACATAATGAGAGAAATAGTAGACAATATGACAAGCCAGACAAGTACGAAAAGCCAGTTTTAATGGAACCGGAAATAAAAAAGAAATTATCTGATAATAGTAATTATAAAATACTTTTAAATTAACATTTTAATAATATTTAGAAATTCAGGTTATTAATGATAATATTAATGATTATTTTTATGGTATTGAAGAGTATTCTTTAACTCCTACACCTGATTTAGAATATAATCAAAAGAAGTCACAAAATATAAGTCCGATTAGTAAACCACACAATCCTGAAAGTTTTATTAATAATACGCTTGATCATCATCAAATTAGTTTAAAAATGGATCTTAGCGATCATGCAAAACCAAATCCGATTAGTATTCCTAAAAGTAATAAAAGTGATGGGTTAATAAGTTCAGCAGATTTGGTAAAAAAATTATTTATTTATTATAGAAAATTCCTAAAAGCAAATTCTATAACGAAAATTATGTAAATAAAAGAACAAAACTTCCTTTTGACAGGAAAGTCATCAAATTTAATATTTGGACTATATTAAAAGATGCAATTGGAAAAGATTTAAATAGATTTACTATGCCCGGTATACAAATAACTCTTTCATATTATTTTAAAACAATTTAGCATTATTTAACAGTATTAATTATATAAATTTACTAATAAATTACAATAGTTTACTTAAATGAACCTCTTTCAATGCTCCAAAGATTTGCTGAACCCTTCCAATATGCTAGGTTACTCAACAGAGCTTCAAAAGATCAAAATCCACACATAAGACTAGCTTTATGTGCAGCTTTCTGTACTAGTGGTTTTGCTTTTAGTAAGGACAGAACATTGAAATTCTTTAATCCAGTACTAGGTGAAACATACGAATTAGTAGACAACGAAATCGGTTTTAGATATTTTGGAGAACAAGTTAGTCACCATCCAGCTATTTCAGCAATGTTTAGCGAAGGTGATGGCTGGGAACTTTACGCTAATACAAATGCTAAATCTAAATTTGATCTTATAGCAAACTGTTTAGAGTTTGCTCCGATCGGTAGAACCCATATTAAATTTTCTGATTTTAATGAACAGATTTCATATTCAAAGCCTGCAGCTGTAGTTAGAAATATTGTTTATGGAGATATGCATTTAGATGTAGAAGGTAAAAGTGAAATAATAAACCATACCAATGGTGATAGTATTGAGTTAATATTTTATGGAAAAGGAAAACCAAATAAAAATGACTTAGGAGTAATTGAAGGAATACTTAGAGATATAGACGGAACAGAAAAGATGAAAATATCTGGAAACTGGCAAAGTCATTTAGAAATTACTTACATAGATGATTACGGAAATGAAGTGACAGAAACAATTTGGAAAATTAGTCCACTTCCAGAACATTTTAAAGATCAAGAAAATAGATACTTTATTAGTGACTGGGGTTTAAATTTAAATAACGACGACGAAAAATTACTAAAAAGTTTACCAAGATCAGATTCTAGATTAAGACCAGATCAACGTGAGTTAGAAAATCAAAATGTAGACTTTGCCGGAAAAGAAAAAAATAGAATTGAAGAAAAGCAAAGACGAGCCAGAAAAGAATTAGAAACTAGCAAAAAGGTTTATAAGCCAATGTATTTCACTGAGTGTTATGATGACTTAACTGGAGAATTAAACTATCAATACAGTAAAGACTATTGGTAAGATAAGAAAAATGGAAATCTCGATCACTTTCCTGATATTTACTAGATTTTTAAATTATAAACAGTTTTTAAAGATTAAATTTAAACTTATAAATTAATATACAAATTGAATAAACTTCAATAAATAAAACTTATTATATTGAATTTTAATTATTACATAATTACAATAATATATATATATTAATTATCTAACTTTAAATTAAACATTCGATTTTATACTTATTGTATTAGATTAGTTAGTTATATTTCTTCAAAATAGTGTTTTTTGTATTCGTATTGTTCAATATCACTCACTATTACTTCATCTAGATCAAAATCAAATAACTCCACCGATTCTGTACTTATCTTTTCCCAAGTATCATCAAAATCATTTTCATCTAAATTATATATAAATAAGTTATTTGATTTAATAAAAAAATAATACTTATTAGGGATTTATTATTTTGAATAATTAGAACGTTCTTATTTTCACTACTGAACTTAGTTATATTCTCTTTTTTAGTTTCATCTCCAACAAATTCTAATTTTATTGTATTTTCATCTTCATTGGGTAACTTATCTTCTTTCTTTTCTAGGACACTTCTTTTTATCTCTTCTTCTTTGATTTTATTTTTTTCAACTTTTATCGTAGTTTCTTCCTTTTTAGGTTTTTTAATCATACTTCCTATTTCTTCTTTTGCACTTTCAAATTGTTCCTCAGATTCTCTTAGTTTTTCTGATTCTTTGATTGGTGAATTTACTTCCAGTGGAACATTGTTATCATTTACATTATCTAATATATTAACTTCTTTATTGTCGTCTTCTATTTTCCCTAGTAGGTTTAAAGTTTTTTCTCCAACTTTATCTAATTCTACTTCAGTATTTTTGGGTTTAATTAACACCCATAAAAAGTTGTTTAGATTTTTTGAGTCTTCTTCTAATAAATTTAAATGTTTATCCGGGTCTACTTGTTCGACATCTATTATATGGAAATTGTGTGCCTTATCAACAATAAAACTATGAGAAGTTATTTGTTTCCAGTCAAATCTTAAATCAGCATTAAACTGAAGTAAACCATTCAAAAAAGATATCGATTCTATACTAATTGATGTCTTACTTGGAATATTGCACTTTTTACTTTTGATTTGTTTAAATAATTCATCAATAGTTTTACCTTGGAATGGAGGTATACCGAAGAGTAATTCATAAGTTATCGTTCCTAATGACCAAAGATCTACCTTCGAGTTATATTTAAGAGTTTGTTTATTATCATTATAACAGTCGTAAACATTTACCATTTCTGGAGCCATACACATAGGAGTTCCGCAAAATGTTTGAGCAACACCGCTTTCAGCTAGCTCTTTACCGTAGCCTAAATCTGCTATTTTTATTATGCACTCTTCGATATCTACATCATCATAATTGACTTGGTCACCTAATTGTGGAAAGTGTATTAAAATATTTTCTAATTTTACATCTCTATGAATAATATTGCGTTCATGCATATATTCTAATCCTTTAACTATTTGTCTTACAAAAAACTGCACTATTTTTTCTGGTGGAGGTGTATTATGTCTTTCCTTATAGTAAGATAAGTATTCAAATAAATTACCACCATTTGCATATTCAAGAATTAGATAAATATTATTAGATGTTTTTTCTATTCCTGATATTTTTATAATGTTCGAATGATTAAGCGAGTGTAATATTTTTAATTCTCTTCTAAATGAATCAAAAGCGTGTGCGTCGGTAATCTTTTTAGTTGAGATTGATTTTACAGCAACCCTTTTATCTAATTTGTCATCCATTGCTTCGTATACTTCACCCACTGATCCACTTCCAATTCGTTTTATTAAACGGTATTGTTTTATTTTCTTGATTCCTTTCATTTATTATAAATTTTATTTATTTAAAGATAAATAATAATGACAATATGTAATAATAAATTAAATTTAGTAGATATTACTAATTATTTTAGAATATAAAGACTATTAGCATTAAATTATTCACAACATAGAATATTATTTAACATAATTTTACTATAACTACAACAACTGAATAATAAAATTATAATGATTATAATATATATTTACTATTGACTTATTATTTATTATTTAATAATTAAATTATTTATATCTAAAGATGAACAAAGGGTAAATATACGTAAGTAATTCGTTTAGTTTCGTTCCCGAATCATTCCAGAAAAAACAAACAAGAGATAAACAAGCAAGTGAAAGTTTAACTAAACTAAAAAAACAAAGACATGATGAGATTCTTAAAAAAAGAGAAGAATGGACAAAAAGAGCCAGAACTTATAACCAAAACCACGTTCAATTAAGAAAAAGCTTAGTTACTAAAAGAAGAGAAGTAATAATACAATAATAACATAAATTAGGCTACAAACGCTGGAAGTTTCTACGTTCCCCCCGCAGCCAAAGTTATCTTTGTTATTAGACTAAAGGGTATCAACAGAATCCCACCTACTCCAAAGAAAATTTTAAGATTATTCAGATTAAGACAAATTAACAATGGAGTATTCGTTAAAGTCAATAAAGCTACTTTGAACATGTTACAAAGAATTACCCCATATGTTGCCTATGGATACCCATCCAGATCAACTATTTCCGACTTAATTTATAGCAGAGGATCAGGAAGAGTATGCAGATCAAGAATTCCTTTAACTAATAACCTTATAATTGAACAAAATTTAGGAAAACACAATATTATGTGTGTAGAAGACTTAATTGAAGAAATTCACACATGCGGAGAACACTTTAAAGAAGCTAATAACTTTTTATGGACATTTAAACTACACTCCCCCAGAGGAGGATGGAGAAATAAGAAAAAGCCATATCAACAAGGTGGAGATACCGGTAACAGAGAAGAACTTATTAACGGATTATTATCAAGAATGATGTAAAATGCAAGAAAATAAATATTTAATAACAAAGTTTAGAAAATTTAATAATTATACATCTTGTTTTATTTTTATAGTAATAATAGTATAGTAAAAATAATAGTTTGTTGTTATATTTATTATAATAATATAAATTTTAATAATATAGTAGTTGATATTATTTAATTGTAGTTTAAGTTTTAAGTAATAATTATAATAAAGATAATAGTAAAATTATTTTATTTTTTAGATGCACCTTGATTTATTAATGAGTTATGTTAACATTGATAGAAATTTCATTTTTTATTGTTAAAGTGTTAATTGCTATTAATTGAGGTTGGATTGGGTGTAAAATAAAATTTTAGAATAAAACATTATTCTACTTACTTATACTTTTTGATTTTATTACTTTATAATCATTTTTGAAATATTGACAGTAAATATTCTAATAATTATCTATTTCTATTTAAATTATGTATATTCTTCTTATAATCAATTAATTGAATGAGTAGTATTGAAGAAGTTGAAATACTTAATAAAGAGATGGAAAATAAAGAAATTAAAGAAAGTCCTAAAAAAAGTCCTATTAAAAATTATAGTCCTGTTAAAACTAACAGTCCTGTTAAACATCATAGTCCAAATAAGAATAATTGTAAAGAAGGTGATAGTCATCCGGACAGTGGTTCGACTGAAAATACATCAGATAAAAATAATGTTACTGTTGAAAATCATGAGAATAATGTGGATAAACCAAAAGAAGTTATTTGTAAAAGTACTGAAGGTCATCAAAATGAAGAAAACAATGAAAAACAAGAAAAAATTTTTGAAGATAAAGAAATTGTCGAAAAAAAAAACGATATAATCGTTGATAAAGTCGATAATGTTGGTAATTTTGATAAGGAAAATAAAGAAAAAGCAGAAGATTCTGAAAAAACTGATAATAAAGAGGATAATGATAAAAATAAAAATAACGAATACAATGAAGGTAATAAAGAGGTTGTTGATGAAGCAGCAAAGAAAAAAGAAAAAGATAAGGAAGAAAAAGAAGACATAAGAAAAGCAAAAAAAGAAGAAACAAAGAAGAAACAAGAAGCAAAAAAACTTGAAGACGCAAGAAAAAAAGAAGAAGCAAGTAAAAAGAGAGAAGCAAAAAAGATTGA
>Ga0100402_1005109_pt1 | contig 13598 bp, 8 predicted proteins | sample CryGeyme20150102_FD_80419 | JGI IMG/M metagenome (GOLD analysis project Ga0100402, IMG submission 80419) | Groundwater microbial communities from Crystal Geyser aquifers in Utah, USA - Crystal Geyser metaG 2015-0102 | ecosystem: Environmental > Aquatic > Deep subsurface > Groundwater | place...
AAAATAAGTTGATGCCACTGATTTTCAATCCCTTCAACAGGTGCTTTATGGTTGTAATTACTATATTGAGCAGTTACTTTACTTCCTAAAAATAAGAGTATAAGCAGCGGTAAAAAGCTAGTTTTTATCATCGGGCGAAATTATAGATTTGTATTTTGTATATAAAAAGGATATGATAAGCAGCAACACTCCTAACGAAACAAAAACAATGGTTTTGGCTATCGTGTTGAGGTTGGAAATGTCGTAGAAAAACAATTTTATTAGTGTTATACTAAATAAAACAATCGCTGCAATTCGCAAATATTGCTTGTGTTTCCAAATTCCTAAAATGATTAAGAATAAAGCATAAACGCCCCATAAAATACTCAATCCTAGTTTATAAGATTGTGTGGAGTGCATCAATTCCATCCAATGAATGAACTCATTACTAAGTACACAAATAATTGTGAAATGGAGTGTTAAACCATAAATGAGGTATAATTTTTTATTGGCAAAAGCTTGTTTAATCTGTTTGTAAATTGCTATAAATAAAAGGACAAGTAGAAAAAACGAAATATATCGTACTAAAATATGACTTTTTCCAATTTCATAATAGGCAGCCAATTCTTGTGATAAATAACTTTCTCTTAATTCTCCAAAATAATATAAACCCGAAAAAATAAAAGCGATTAAAGTTAGTCCACTAAGGATTAATGAAGTGATTCCTATGATTTTATTTTTAAGTTTATACGTATTTATAATGGTGAGAAGAAAAGCAAAAAGTAAAGAGAAGTTGATTATCCAAATGGTTTTAAAATAGTTAAAATTAAAATTGGCATAGAAAGGAGAGTCTTTAATTTTTTCAAATAAAGATATGGAGCTAATGTAAGGTTGCTCCCAATAGGCTTTAATTTCTAGCACAAACACATAATACAACGTGAACAATAAAATGGCTTTTGAGGCGATTAAAACAGGGTTACTCAATTTTAATAAAAAAGTATTTTCGTTTGTTAATTTGTTTTTTTTGTCAATGAGATTGATTAAAACCAATGAAATAATAAATAAGCATGTGGTTAAAAAAGCAATGTTAAAAATAGGTGTTATATTTTTTTCAGAATAATAATAAATTCTATAAAAATCCCAATCGTGAACTAAACTAAAAAAAGCAAGAGCAATAAGTGGAAAGGATAATTTTTCATAAATAGGAACATTTTTGGTTCTTCCTATCCAAAATAGAAGTAATGTTTCAGCCGACCAAATCATGGTTACCCAATTTCCATCTAACTGAACAGGAATGGCTATAGTAATGAAAGTAAGTACCAACCCTAAGATGAGATAAAACAAATTTTTATCGGCTAATTTTAACTTGTAAAGTAAGGTGCTTACCGAAAAATGGATAATGGCATTGATTAACGTAAATGCACCTAAAAATGAAATCCCCGAAGGATATCCATCAAAAATAGAATAACCTACTCCATAAAAAACAAATGAATTGGCAAGCAACATAACAATATCAAACCCTAAAAATTTTTCTTTTTTAATGAGTTTGAACGCCAAAAATGTAATGTAAAAAATCACAAAAAACAATACAGAAAACCATAAAGCAATTTGAAAATGCTGAGTTAATTCATATTTTAAACCATACCATGAAAGAAAAATAAGCCAGGTAAAACTGAAGGACGAATAAAAAATAGATTTCCAATATTTTTTAAACGAAATGATAAGAATTCCTATATTGATAATGGCCATGTAAGAAAAAAGAATAAGCACTTTTCCTGAACCATCACTCAATAGAAATGGAACAGCATAAGCTCCAACCAACCCAATATGAGCAATTACTTGTTGGTTGTAATTGAGGGCGGCAATAACTGCAAAAATGGTAAATACAACCATTAATGCAAAAGTGAGTAGTTGAGGAAACAATCCGTAAAAACTATAAGCAGCAAAGGTGATAAAGTACATAATGGCAATAGCACCACTCACCAAAACAGCACTATAATTGGTAAAGTTTTTTTTAAGTTTAATACCAACAACCATTAAAGCAATACCAGTTAGATAGCCTAAAATAATTCTTGTTAATGGGCTAATTAATTCATTTTCTATGGAATATTTAGCACCAATAGCAACGCCAATTACAGTAATCACAATACCAATTTTATTGATAAGGTTTTCACCAATAAATTTTTCGATGTTTGATTTTTGTGGTGTTTTTGGAGCTGTTTTTATCTGAGCTTGTGTTGTTGCTAAATAATCTTGAAATTCAGTATCTTTTTCTTTTTCAGGAAGTGGAACAGCTGGAATTTCAATTTCTGGAGTTGGCTGAATAATTTTTTCATCAATTATTTCACTTGAAAATCCATCGTTTTTTAGCGAATTAATTTCTTCATTTAAAGTATGAATTTCTTGAGATAGTTGTTCGTGTTTCTTGAAAAGTAGTTCAAGTTTTTCGATTAACTTATTTATTATTTGCTGATTATTATCCATTTATAAAATTATAATTGATGAAATAAGATGCAATTTATAACTTTTTTTGATAAAAATATAAAAACGTAACTTATTTTCTAATTACTTCAATTTCACCACCCATACCAATTTTAAGTAAAGCAGAAGGTTTGTGTGTTCCTTTATCAAACTGAGGATTTACAACATAATCAACACTATTTTTAAAAGCTGTTGGAATGGATGAAAAAGAAAGTGGAGTAGGTGCTTCACTAATATTAGCCGAAGTAGAAACAATTGGTTTTCGGAATTTCTGTAACATTTGAGAACAAAAATCATTTTTAATCATACGAATAGCAATGCTTCCATCATCGGCAAGTACGTTTTTCGCTAAATTTTTTCCTTTTGGATAAATAATAGTTGTTGGAGAAGTTGCTAAATCTATTATATCCCAAGCCAGTTCAGGAACATCTACTACATGATTTTGCAACATTCCTTCATTGGCAACCAGCACAATTAAACTTTTGGATGCTGTTCGTTGTTTGAGTTGAAATATTTTGTCAACAGCTGCAGCATTGGTAGCATCACAACCAATTCCCCAAACGGTATCTGTTGGATAAAGAATAACTCCTCCACTTTTTAGAATTTCGATGCATTTGTTTATTTCGGTTGTCAAGCTTGTAGTTTAAGGTTTGGGGTTAGTTTAGGAGTTTAGAAAGTCATTGGTTAATTGTTACATTTTCAAATTGTTATATTGTTACATTAATTTACTTTCTTTTGATTACTTTTTCAACTGCTTTAACAATAGCTTCGGCATTTAAACCATATTTTTCCATGAGTTGGGCAGGAGTTCCACTTTCTCCAAAAGTATCATTCACGCCAACATATTCAATTGGCATTGGGCTATTTCTTGAAATGAGTTGAGCAATACTATCGCCTAAACCACCATTAATCATGTGTTCTTCTGCGGTTACAATGCATTTTGTTTTGTTGGCTGATTTTAGAATTGCTTCATCATCCAGAGGTTTTATGGTGTGAATGTTAATAATTTCAGCACTAATTCCTTTTTGTTCCAATATTTCGCATGCTTGAATGGCTTCCCAAACTAAATGTCCTGTAGCAAAAATACTTACATCTGTACCTTCATTCAATACAATGGCTTTTCCAATTACAAATTCTTCATTCATAAAAACAGGAACAGCAGGTCTTCCAAAACGCAAATAAACAGGGCCTTCATGGTTGGCTATTGCTTTGGTAGCTTGTTTGGTTTGGTTGTAATCGCAAGGATTTATAACAGTCATTCCGGGAAGCATTTTCATCAACCCAATATCTTCTAAAATTTGATGTGTAGCACCGTCCTCTCCTAATGTTAATCCTGCATGCGAAGCACAAATTTTTACATTTTTACCAGAATAAGCCACTGACTGACGAATTTGGTCATACACTCTACCTGTAGAAAAATTAGCAAATGTTCCTGTAAAAGGAATCTTTCCACCTATAGTCATGCCAGCAGCGATGCCTATCATGTTGGCTTCAGCAATACCTACTTGAAAAAACCGTTCTGGATTTTCTTTTTCAAACTGATTCATTTTTAAAGAGCCTGTTAAATCGGCACAAAGAGCAACAACATTAGGATTTTCTCTTCCCAATTCGGTTAAACCATCGCCAAAACCCGAACGGGTATCTTTTTTTTCAGTATAAGTGTATTTTTTCATGTTGTTGTTTTATGTTTTATTCGGTTAATTTTTAGGAAACTTTAAGCTATATCTAAAATTAATTACTTTTTTATCTAACGGTTCCATTTTAAGTTTCCATTTTAAGAAACCTGTTTTTTCATCAATTTCAGCGTTTGAAGATTCAATTAATTCTACTTCATAGGTTTTTCTTGCTGATATTGGATGTTGATCTTCAATTATAATATCTATAGGAATGTTTTTATTGTTTTTAACTGTTATATCCCAAGCAACCGTCTCTTTTGTATAATTTCCTATACTTTTTTTATCGTTCAACATTTTATTTCCTTCTCTGTTTATTATAATGTTTTTATCCCTTCCTAAAGAAATAACTAAAGAATCACTCACTTCGTTTACATCTATATATGATTCGCTGGTAAATGTTCCTTGATAATAAATACTGGTTTTTCCTGACAACAAATTTAACGAATTCCAATCGGTTATTATAGCAGACAAAAATACATCTTTATCTAATTTTGGAACAGCATGGTAAATGTATTTAACGGGCAACGATACTTCTTTAATTTTAATGCTATAATTCTCTCCATCAGAAGGGATTGAATAAGGGATGTCAATTTTATAGGCTAAATTAATAGTTGTTTCATCAATTGAGTTTGCAATAAAATTATATTCTTCTTTTTTATCCATCTCGTTTTGCTTATACTTTTTAGAGGAAACACCTGGCATTTGTGAAATCATTTGAGTATTAATAGTTCCTCCTGAAGAAACATCATCTTTAGAAATTAAAGGTCGTTTGTTTTCTGAGATTTCAAAACTTGCTAATTCAACACTTGATTGTTTCAATTTAAAATCATAAAAAGTTATTTTATTAGATGATATAAATATATTTTTCAACTTTGTTTCCTGATAACCAATGTATTTTACAACAACATCGTAGTTGCCAGATTGAATGGGATTAAATGTAAAAGCTCCTTCAAAATCAGTAATTGAGCCTGAAATTTGCTCATTATTTTTATACAATATTACATTTGCAAAAGGCAAAACCTCATTGGTTTCAGCATCATAAACTTTTCCTTTAAAGATTGTTTTATCTGAATGTTTACTTGTAGTAGGTTTCTCGTAAGGGCTTTTTCCGTAAGCAAACCAAGGAATTAATTCTGGTTTATTTCCATCTAATGTCGGGTTGCTGCTCGAAAGTGTTATATTTACATTCTCCCAATTTTCTCCTGTTGTATGATAAACATTTGCATTATATACTATTGATAATGGTTTTGAAATATCATCCACCCTAAAATCGTAAATAGGCTCCCAACCTGCATTTGGAACAAAATAACTAAAACTCAATTTATCTTTAGTAGGTTTATTACATTCAATAGCTACAAGTAAATAACTATATGTTTTTCTCTTTTTTGATACAATCTCATTAACTTTTTTATTGTTGTCTTGAATTTCTTTTATGAGGTCATCAAATAATGTGGAAAGAATTAATTTTTCTTTTTTAATTTCATTAATCTTATCTCTGTAGAATTGTGTTGTTTCTTTAAGCTCATTAAGTGAAGATCCATTAGATTTTCCCATAATCCGACTATTGTCTAAAAGTAATTGTTCTTCGATTTTAAAGACTTCAATTTTATTATTAATTTCTTTTAATTTAAACTCTATTTCTTTATTTCTTTTTTCAAGAAGTAGTTGATTAGCTGATTTTTTTGCTTCATTTTCTGAAAATAAGTAATGCTTTACTGAAAGAATTTTGCTGTTTTTTAGCTGATTTACTTGAATACTTTGCTGATTAATTTCTTGAGGAAGGTCTTTGATTAAAAAAAGTTGTTTTCCTACAATAAGATTGATTTCAGATAGTCGGTTAATTTGTGCACCACTAAAAAAAACGGTTACATCATTAATTTTAGAATTTATAATTGTTGTATCAATAGCTGCAAAAATGATTGTGTTTGATAGAACAAATAATACAAGAGAAAGAATTACTTTTTTCATGGCAGTTAGTTTTAAGGTTTATTCATAGATGCACTAATTGTAACTTTTCCATAAATTTTTTGTGATTCCATACTGTACATAACTAAAATAGGTATCTCCTTTTTTAATGTGGTCTATTAATTCACCTTCTTTTTGCATGCCACACTTTTGCATTACTTTTCCTGAAGCAGGATTTTCAAAAATATGCACACCAAAAATTTTATTTAAGTTGAGTTGTTCAAAACCAAAGTTTATAATTGTAGCTAATGCATCACTGCAATAGCCTTTGTTCCAATAGGGTTTTCCTAGCCAATAGCCAACTTCTGCTCTGTCAAAATTGGGTTCAATGGCTAAATCTATTCCACCAATAAAATTGTTGGTTGCAGTATCTTCTATCCCAAAAATATATTGATTTTTGTTTTCAAATCCTTTACGAGCCATATTAATCCAAAAGCGAGCATCATTTTCCGAATAAGGAAAAGGAATGTTTAATGTAACTTCCGAAATTGCTTTTTCTTTCATTAGTTCTAAGATAGTTGGTATGTCATTTTCTTCTATCTTTCGTAGAATTAGTTTTTTTGTAGTTATGATAGGAAATGGGTGCATTAAAATCTTACTTGAGTGGATAATCCTGATGTTATTTTAAATGATTTTTCTTTGGTATAAATTACTTGCTTTAGGTTGACTCCTCGCTGCACTATGCGGTAATTCCCAGGTTGCAAAACGATTGTTTCTCTTGAGCTGTTTATTGAGAATGTGTAAATTAACTCCAGTTTATTGTTTTTTTCTTCAAAAATACTTGTAATTCCATTGCTTGGTAAAAAGAAAATACCTAAACCGGGTTCGGGTAAAAAAACTTTTGTTGTATGACTTTGTTTGATATTCACATTATTGATAGATGTTCTAGGAAGTGTAAGAATTTCCAAATCATAATCGCCTGTGATGTATTTTGTTGTTTTGGCAAAATCTTGAATATGAAATGTAGCCAAGTCGCCTTTTTTCCGAACAATACATTTCAAATCTTTATATTCGTTGAGTCCGTTCATTTCGAGTTGCAAAAATCCTTGAGGTGCATCTAACGCTATTATATTATGCTTTCCAGGAATTATCGTTATATCTTCTTTGTGAACAGGTGGCAACGTATGCACTACTAAATCATATTTTAATGCAGGGTCGAGCGGAATAGTATCAGGATTTCCTCTGTAATTCATGGTATGTATGAAGTTATATTCTATTTTTTTTGAAAAACTATTGTAAAAAGTCATGTTTACATCAGTTTCGGTTGGAAGCCCGTTGGCATCTATTAAATTAACCTGAACGGTAGTGTTGTTCATGGCTTGGGAAATAACAATAGTTAATACATTTTCAAAAGAAGCTTGGTCTTTGGTTTCATAAAAAGTACCTACACATTTAAAAGCATCGGCAATTTCTAAATCCAATCCCATGCCTATTACAAATGGTTTTAGCGTTACACCATTTTTTTGCAGCGCAAGAGCAACTGCACAAGGATCTCCATCACATTCTTCTTTGCCATCGGTAATTAAAATAATGATGTTTCGGCAATTATTACAGGGCGGAAAGTCGTTTTTAGTTTGTTCTAAGGAGTAGGCAATAGGCGTAGTACCAATTGGATAAATTTGTTTTAGCTTTGTTTTTATTGCTTCATAATTGTTGGATTTAAAAGGAACTTCTAATTTAGAATCTTCACAACTTCTATTACCTGTTGCAACAGAGTACTGATGTCCATAAATACGTAAAGCAACTTCTAAATGCTCTACTTTTTTTAAACTATCCATTAAATTACTAAGTAAACGGGTTGCTACTACCATTTTTTGCTCTCCACTCCATTGCCCCAACATACTTTGAGATGCATCTAACACAAATAAAATTCTTGTCTTTGGTTGATTTTGGGCAAAAGAGGATATGACTATAAATAGGCTTATAGTTAAGGATAGAATATATTTAGTTAAGAGGTTCATTTTATCAGTCTTCAGTTGTTCGGTTCGTAATCATTAATGGACAAAAGTTAAGATTTATTAGTTGATTATATGCATACTACGATTGTTTAACAAATATTCATAATTAAATTAGTGTCTGTCAGTAATATCGAGAGACTGAACTATATTGTTCGAGTTCGAGGCATTCGAAGTTTTGAAAATCAGGAGCCCCGATAGCTATCGGGATGACTGGTTTTTAAAACAAGAATAACGAAGAAATCGGACAATATAGACAGGCTCTAATTAATAATCTCCAAGCGTTTCTTCTAACTGTCCTAAAGCTAATGCTAATTGCTCATCATTTGGAGCTACTCCGTGCCATTTGTGGCTTCCCATCATAAAATCAACTCCTTGTCCCATTTCTGTTTTCATAATAATAATAACGGGTTTTTGTTTGTCAAGGTGTGTTTTAGCCTTATTAAGTGTTGTAATTATTTCCTGCATTTTATTGCCGTTCATTTCTAACACGTCCCAGCCAAAAGCTTGCCATTTAGCTTTTAAATTTCCCAAACTCATTACTTCATCCGTGCTTCCATCAATTTGCTGTCCGTTGGCATCCACACAAGCAATGATATTATCTACTTTGTTGTGAGCGGCATACATAGCAGCTTCCCAAATTTGTCCTTCTTGCAACTCGCCATCGCCATGCAATGAAAAAACAATGCTTTTATCGTTATTTAGTTTTTTTGTGAGTGCTGCTCCAATTGCATTTGATAATCCTTGACCTAACGATCCGCTTGCTATTCTTATTCCTTCCAATCCTTCGTGGGTGGTAGGATGACCTTGTAAACGGCTATTTAATTTTCTAAATGTGCTTAATTCTTTCATATCAAAATAGCCAGAACGAGCCAACACACTATAAAACAAAGGAGAAATATGCCCATTAGATAAAAAGAAAATATCCTGATTTTTACCATCCATATCAAACGGTTTTGGTGTGTGGTGCATCACTTCAAAATAAAGAGCAACCAAATAATCTGTGCAACCCAATGAACCACCCGGATGTCCAGAATTTACAGCATGAACCATTCGTACAATGTCTCTTCTTACTTGAGAAGCAATTTTTTCTAATTCGATAATTGATGGCATTTTCTTTTTTTTTTGAAGGTTAAAATTTTGTTCAAAAGTAGTTGAATTAAAAAAAAAGGAAGTCCTTTGTTGAAAACTTGTAACAATTTAATAAACGATTGCTTTACAAGTGGTTTTTGATTCTATAATTAATAGTTGCCATCCCGACACCTGTATGGACAAACGAATGGTTATTCGTTTTGATTTTATTCGTCTGTGATAGCTATCGGGATGTCTTTTTTATTAAATTAGGATACAAAGAATGAATAGAATTAAGCACAATAATTCAACGAATAAAAAAAAGAATTTCATACATTTATCAACTTAAAAATACACACTAAATTTTAAATTCATGAAATAGCCACGCAAAAGCATACAAGCACTGATGAAGATACACTGGCGTATTCCATATGACCGATTTAACAAAATAAAAATACACATATGAAAAAAATCAACTGTTTTAGTCTTTTATTTATTGTTGCTGCTCTTTTTTCTTTTAGCAATACTAATGCTCAACAAGCAAAATCACTCCATTTTAAATCGGGTAAAATTATTCCTGAATTAAATAGTAATCAACTAGAAAAACACATTGTTTCTCCAAATGAGTTGGTAAATGGAAGTTATTTTAGAATCATACAATTTAGTGAAATACCAACATCATCTCAAAAAGAAAGTTTGATAAATTCAGGAATTACCTTGTTAGATTATATGCCTGATTACGCTTTTTATGCATCTATTTTAGAAAATACAAATTTGAATGTATTGAAACAATACAATGTGATTAGTGTTTTGCCAATTGCTATTGATTTCAAATTAACTCGTCAGTTAAAAGAAAAAAACTATCCACATTGGACTTTGTTTGGATTTGATCAGATAGAGTTAAACACCATGTATTTTTCTACTATTTCAAAAATTCAGGCAGAAAATAAACTTAGAAAATTAGGAGCAACAATTTTAGTAAGCAATGATGTTCAAATCATTAACTTCAGAATAAATTTATCTAAATTAGAAGAAGTTTATACACAGTCCGAATTTTATTATTTTGAACAAATAGATGAACCTGGTCAGCCAGAAAATTTTCGGTCACGAACAAATAGTAGAAGTAACACCATCTCAACCGAATATGCAGGAGGAATAAAATTTGACGGAACAGGAATGACCGTGATGTTGCAAGATGATGGTATTATTGGGCCACACATTGATTACACTGGTAGAATTGATTTAAGAGTTACTTCAAATAGTGGAAACCATGGAGACCATACTTCAGGAACAATAATGAGTGCAGGAAACTTAAACCCTAGAGGAAGAGGAATGGCTTCAGGAGCAGATTTATTAGTATATGGTTCAGATAATGCAAATTACAATCTTGTTCCCAATTTATATAACAATGAAGATGTTGTTATTACATCTAAAAGTTATAGTAACGGATGTAACGCAGGATATACCTCTTTGGCTCGTCAATTAGACCAACAAATACGTCAATTACCATCATTAATTCATGTTTTTTCGGCTGGTAACTCAGGTGCTTCCGACTGTGGTTACGGTGCAGGAGCAGGATGGGGAAACATTACTGGAGGACACAAAGTTGGTAAAAATGTAGTTACAGTAGGTAACCTTAGTTATACAGATGTGTTGGCTGGCTCTAGCAGTAGAGGCCCAGCAGAAGACGGAAGAATTAAACCAGATGTTTGTGCTGTAGGAACAAATGTTTTTTCAACAATGGATGTGAATGATTATCAAACAATAAGTGGAACATCAATGGCTTGTCCGGGTGTTGCAGGTGTTTTTACTCAATTGTATCATGCTTATAAAACAATGAATAGTGGTAATAATCCATTATCGGGGTTGATGAAAGGGATAGTGTTAAACACCTGTGATGAAGTTGGAAACTCTGGACCTGATTACAAGTATGGGTGGGGAAGAATTAACGCTCGAAGAGCTTATGAAGTAATGAGTAATAATCAATATTTATCTTCAACAATTGCTCAAGGAGGTAACAATTCGCATGTAATTGCTGTTCCTGCAAACACTGCTCAAGTTAGAATTATGGTTTATTGGACCGATTATGAAGCGGTTGCAGGGGCTTCTGTGGCACTTGTAAATAACCTTAATATGCAGGTGGTTGACCCAAGTTCTTCAACTTTTAATCCTTGGGTTTTAGACCCAACACCAAATGCAACAAGTTTGAACAATGTTGCAGTTAGAGGAATTGATAACTTGAACAATATGGAACAGGTTACCATTGATAATCCAACAGCAGGAAATTTTACAGTAAATGTAAATGGTTTTGCCATTCCTCAAGGACCTCAAGAATATTTTGTTATTTATGAATTTATATCAAACAACATAACGCTAACTTACCCGATTGGAGGAGAAGGGCTTGCTCCAGGAACTATTGAAACTATTCGTTGGGATGCGTTTAGCAATACAGGTAATTTTGCAGTAGAATATTCCATTAATAATGGCGTGAGTTGGTTGCCAGTTAACATGAATGTAAATGGAGCTCAACGCTATTTTGATTGGAATGTTCCTAATCAGCTTTCTGGATTAACTAAAGTGCGAGTTACCAGAGGAGTATATAATGATGAATCCGACCAAGTATTTTCAATTATAGGCACACCAACTAACCTACAAGTAAATTGGTCTTGTCCTGATTCCTTGAATTTTTCTTGGAATGCAGTTACAGGAGCAACAGGCTATGAAGTTTCCATGTTAGGAGTTAAATATATGGATTCAGTTGGAACTACTTCTAACACTAATATAACCTTATTGGCTCAATCTATTGACACAGTTTGGTTAAGTGTTCGTTCACTAGGTCCCAATAATGCTAGAGGAGAAAGGGCCATAGCAATTCAACGATTACCAGGCACATTTAGTTGTCCTATTCCTGTTGATGTGGCTATGTCTAATTCATTACCCCAAAATAATACATCTATATTGAGTTGTATGACTCCTAATTTTGCTATAAGTATTGATGTTCTTAATGATGGATTGAATACACTTACCAACATCCCTGTAAATTATACATTAAATGGAGGAACATCAGTAACAGAAAATATAGCAGGACCAATAGTTCCAGGAGCATCTGTTAATCATGTTTTTGCAACACAACCAACACCAGTTTCAGGAACTAATAATTTACTTGTTTGGGCAAGTATGGTTGGTGATGGAAACCCATTCAACGATACATTAATTTCTCAATTTAATTACAATACTTCAGCACCCAAAACATTGCCTTGGACAGAAAATTTTGAAACTTTCAGTCTTTGTGGCACTTCCTCCAATTGCGAAGCAGAAATTTGTGCCATGAATAATGATTTTACAAACTTAGCAAATGGAATTGATGATGACATTGATTGGAGAACAGACAATGGAGGAACACCTTCTACAGGAACAGGTCCTTCGCAAGATTTTAATCCTGGAACTAGTTCTGGGAAATACCTTTATTTAGAGCCATCAGGAGCACCAGTTTGTTCTAGCAAAGAGGCCATTTTATTATCACCATGTATTGATTTAACAGGAACAAACAATCCAGTATTAAATTTTGCTTACAATATGAATGGAACAACCATGGGTGCGTTGTTTGTAGATGTTTTTTCCAATGGCGTGTGGAATGTAAATTTAATTTCACCTTTAGTTGGAAATAAAGGAGCTAACTGGTTTACAGCAACAGCATCTCTAAATGCCTATGTAGGAAATGTAATTAACATCAGATTTAGAGGTGTTACAGGTTCAAGTTGGGAAAGTGATTTAGCTATTGATGATATTAGCATTACACAAACCGTTGGAATTAGTGAAAATGCTTTTACAGGAATTTCAATTTATCCAAATCCTGTTAACAAACAATTAATTGTAAGTGGACTTACTGAAAATGATATAACAACATTAACCATAACAGATGTTACAGGTAAAATTATAACTACATCTACGACCAGCTCAACCAACCAACAAATTATAGATGCAAGTGGCTTGTCAACAGGGATTTACTTTTTACAACTAGTATCTCCATCAGGCTCAAGAAACATTAAGTTTGTTAAAGAATGATAAGAGCTGATGTAAATACATTGCACTACTATTACCCCTTCGGTATGGAAATGCCGGGAAGAAATTACAATCCTACGGATTACGCATACGACTTTAATGGGAAGCGTACAGACCGAGAATTAAAAGACTGGCAAGATTACGGAATGAGAATGTACATGAAACGATTAGGTCGCTTCCCAACCCCTGATCCTCTTACAAAAGAATACCCAGAACTAACGCCATATCAATTTGCAAGCAATACACCTATTCAAGCTATAGATGTTGATGGTTTGGAGGGTGTGAAAAATTGTCCAGAATGTGGTGGTGGTGGTGCTGGAATTAGTCTTGGGCCTGGACCAGAACGTGCTTCATCAGGGGGAGGAGGAGCTAAACCGAAAATAAATAACACTACTATTAAGACTAAAAC
>Ga0100402_1005111_pt1 | contig 13596 bp, 20 predicted proteins | sample CryGeyme20150102_FD_80419 | JGI IMG/M metagenome (GOLD analysis project Ga0100402, IMG submission 80419) | Groundwater microbial communities from Crystal Geyser aquifers in Utah, USA - Crystal Geyser metaG 2015-0102 | ecosystem: Environmental > Aquatic > Deep subsurface > Groundwater | place...
CTCTAGTGGAATGTAATCACAATCAGATGTCCAACATTGAGATCTATCGAAGCAACTATCTTAACTTTATCAATAACTTCATGCATTTCAGCAAAAATAATGTGTGGTCGATTGCCTGCTCTTGGCATGTGTACGCCATTTGGGGCTAATACTACGACAACCCGCTGCAGAAGATACCAGAAAAGGTGGGACAGACGGTGAGGGACGTAGTGGAGAAGTTTGTGTTTTAGCCTCTGGAGAGGATAAACGTGGTCGACTCGGGGCCATGGCCTAACAACGAGGGATGCGCCAAATGATAGGTTTATTTGCATTCCTTATGAATTTCTGTATCAATTTGATATTTAAATGAGATGGGTAATGAATTGATGTTATTTGATAAATTTGTGATATTAGTTGGACTCTCCTTACTCGTACTTGCACAGCCGTTCTATGACATTCCCTCCTACTACGGGCACTTCAGTCTCAGGTACTTTGAGCCATCCTTCATCCAGGCCGGAAAATTAGTGTTGCTCTAGTACCACTTCCAAGTTGATGCCAACTACCAAAATGACACTATCTACTATGCCAACAACAACCTCCACTGCATCTACCAATACTCAGTTGCGACTCAAACACTGTCGGTTCTGGTGGGGCAGTGTGGGACTTCTGGTAACATGGTGGGCTCTCAATAAATATCCCTCTTCAATGGGCCCGCCTCAGTGGCCTACTTCCGAGAGCCATCCCAGCAGCTAACTGCTAAGCTGGCGAATGATTACGTCGAGATTGTAGAAAACCGGAGCTGCTCTTTAGGAGTTGCTGGGTGTCGGTTATCATCTCCATATCCAAGTCTTCAGATGTCGAACCTGAGGTATGAATCAAGTGTGAATCTGTACTGGGAAGAAGCTGGTCAAAAGGAGTACATCTACATTGCTGATACTCAGAACCATTGTATAAAAAGGTTATCATTGACTGACAGTGAGGTTTCGACTGTGGCTGGAAAGTGCGGAAGCTCAGGATTCAAAGACGGTCCTCTCGGCTACAATCGACTCAACACTCCCACCAATTTGGGGGTCTCTCGGCAAGGGGTGCTCTACTTCTTCGACTCAGGGAACGAATACATAAGGCTGCTGGATGGGAGCGGCAAAGTGAGCACTATGCTGTTGGGAGCTTGCAAGCAGTGTAAAGGGTTGATAATGCAGATGGCCAGCAAAGAGTGGTGGCCGGACATGCTCTCGAACAGATATTATGCTATGAGAATTGGATTGAGGGCTCGACACAGAGTTCGATCGATCACTACTTTGACCCTGCGATCCTCAGCATCTGCAGCAGCCAATCTTCACAGTGTTCGTTTTGAAGCAGAGATCTCATCTTATTGCCAATTACATCATTGTTATTCATTGTTGATTCGTCTGTCTTTTCTGCTGCTCTGTCTTCCGATGCACTCAAATGACGCCAAGCCTCAATTAGTGCCAAGCAGTCTCTCTTTGTTGAAATGCCGTCGTCATTACTCATGCTTCTGCTGAGCTCCTTCTCTCCTTAGCACTCTGCTATCTGATGCTAGGTTTGCCTGAAGGTAGTCACTGCTCCAAGACCAATCTTTCAGACAGCACACTAGCACTCCGGCGCCACAGAGATGGAAAATAATTCTTTTGCTAAAAAACTCTTAAACAAAGGCTAAAGCGAGGGCGGTTAGTTTGAGGGGGTTGGCTGGCAGGGAGAGAGGGGAAAGGAGGATTCTGAGATGTTTGGAGTCTGTTTATGTTTGTGGAGGGTATAAATTCCTCTATCTTTTGAGAGGGTCTATATAGTTATTTTGAATCAACAAGATGTACGATAACGATTCAAAGAAAGGACCCAAGATCTATGTGTCCAATCTCGATGTCAGTGTACCTTCTTTCCCATTCAGGCCAGCGAATACGACCTCAGAAGATTTTTTGAAAAATTCGGTAACATCACCGATGTCGTTGTCAAACAGAAGGACACCATCAGCTTTGCCTTCATTGAGTTCGACAGCGTCGACTCTGCCGAAAAGGCCATCTAAGGGTAACTCATTTTAAGATCAAGTTGGCCACATGGTCAATTTGCTTTTTCAACTCACATCAATTATTCAGATCCAACGGCCACGACTTCGGAGGCAGATAGATGAAGGTCTATTTCGCCAGAGGAGGAAACGAGAGAAGAGGAGGCTTCAATGATAGAGGGAGAGGCAGAAGTGGAGGCTATGGAGATGGACCTCCCAGAAGAGATTTCGGAGACAGACCTAAGGGTTGCTTCAACTGCGCAAAGGAGGGACACATGGCCAGAGACTGTCCCGAACGTATATATATTTTTATGCAGCGAGAAAACCCAGGGAAGGAGGATTTGAAAGAAGACCCTATGACGGTGGGGACCGTAGAGGAGGAGACAGAGGGGATCGCTATGAAGGCAGGGGAAGATAAGATAGAGAATATAGGGGGGGCCGTGATAATGAAGAAAGAAGAGGTTATCCTCCCAGAGAAGGAGGCTTCCGTGGAGGAGATAGACGCGATAGAGGAAGACATGAAGATCGCAAAGATCGCCACGATAGAAAGAGAAGAAGCAACAGCTCAAGCAGAAGCAGAGGCTCTCGAGGAAAGGGAGGTCGTGTAGAAAGAAGCCCCAGCTCCGGCAGCAGATGATTTCTTCAGTTGAAGTAGAGCAAAACATCATTTTAGCATTATATCATTGAATGATTATCCCTTCCTTCACAACTGCTTCGAGGGGGGTATCTCCAAAGTGGTACATCAGACACACCCAATCAGGAGCATCCAGCAGTATTAGGTCTCCTTTCTTGCCTTCCTCGATAGACCCTTGACTCTAGGAAATGCCCAATGAGTAGGCAGCGTTGATGGTGGCAGCTGCTAAGGTCTACTGAGGTGTCAGTCGGTAGTTGATACATGCAAAGTGGCACACAAGTCCCATGTTGTAGCAAAAGGCATTGGGACAAAAATCAGAGCCTAAAGCAACAATAGCGTTGTATTGTCTCAACAGTTTTATTGGAGGAATGGGTAGTTTTTCAATGTTTTGAGTAGTAGGAAGGAGGACTGCTGCTATGTGATTATCTGCCATGGCTTTCATACTCACTTCTGACAACTGAGTGATTAATTTTTTACGTATTCGAGATGAGAGACTGCTCTAGCACCCACTTCAGCTGCCAGTTGACCGCACTCTAGATTGTTCAGCTCATCACCGTGGAAACTTGGAATCAGGCCGATTTTTTTCCCAGCCTCCATAATTTGTCGACTACTGTCCCTTTCAAAAAAATTCTTTTCACAGAATACGTCAATAAATTTAGGCATGATTTATCCTTTCTCAATGGCCTTTTGAACAGCTGGGAGCTGGCTCTCAATTACATCTTTTGTTTGCTCTTATTCAGTTTTTCCACGAGGAATGGCATGTGCTCCGCAAAAAGTCCCTATCACATCAATTTGCCCTTAAAGCTTCCTCCTGACCATTTATATGGCTGTGAGCATTTTGACCTCAGCCTCTGCATTTAGGCCGTATCCAGATTTAATCTAGACTGCTGTGGTTCCTAACTTGTTCATTCTTTGAACATATCTATCCAGCTGTGCAACTAAGTTCTCCAGTTTGGCCTCTCTGATATTTTCAGTTGTGAACCTGATGCCTAAGCCCTCGTTGTAAATGTCTACGTAAGTCTTTCCGTTAAGTTTCATGTCAAACTATTTGGATCTGTTTCCCGCAAAGACAGCATGTGTATGAGCATCAACCAAGCCAGGAAGGACCACCAACCTCGAACAATCTTTCCTTAAATCAAATTATATCGCTTCCTTTTGGATCCACTCTTCAACCTCCTAGCTGGGCCCAACCTTAGCTATTTTTCCCTAGGCATTGATAGCGATGGAGTAGTTACTGAGTGGCTCGATGCTGCTGCAATTGTGCATTTGGATGAATGGCTGTTTGCTGGCGAGGGTGACCAGCTGTCGGATGTTAGAGAGAAGCAATCGATATGCTTGTTTTTTCATAGGGTATAAAAATCAATTGATAAAGGTAAGTTATCTGTTTATCTCCTCTCTCAACTTGTGGATCTTGCTATTGATCGACTGTAGCTCTAGATTGTCGCCATTTTCGAACTGATTCTGAGAAGTCTTCCTGAAAAAAGGCTAGGCCTGAAAAGAAGCGCGATTCTTATCACTGGTGACACTTAACTAAGGTCCAAATTTGTAAGAAAATGATTGAGCTCCCGAAAAGCGACTGTTGAAGTAGTTGACAGAGGAGAGCTGATCATGATTGGAGTGCTGTCTATATGCTGTGGCTGAAGAGGCAGGTAGGTTGAAGTCTCTGGAGGGCTGGTAGTTGTCATTTTATCTATAGTTGTACTATCTCCTGACAAGGCTTGTTTCTAGCTTACCATTGTATGGCTACCGTACTGACTTGGGACTGGAGACAGAAGGCAGAAGAGGTGAGTAGTGGGAGCTTGAGGACCTGAATCTTTATTTGTTTCTGTCTACTTACCTCCACTCATTCACTAACTCTTCATACATTCTTTTGACGGTGTCTTCCCTTTCTATCAGTTCCTTTTATTTGAATCGAAGACGATCTGACATGCTTTTCTTTTCTGACTCGACTATATTATACCTTTATTCAATAGCCTTCAGCTACTCTTGCAGAACCCTGATGGTATCCTGATACTCCAAAGCAAGATTTCTTTTTAAATCGAACTCCAGCTGCTAGCATATGATCTTGACTCTTCTGTCGACCTCGATATCTATGCCGACGCTCTTTTGCTCTAAATCAAATATTTTCTCTTGGAGAGTCTCTATCTTCTCTAAACACTCGTGGTGATCCATACTATCCTGCATGTTGATTGGATGCCCAAATGTCTATAATTTATGCATTTTGGGAGATAGGAAATTACTGCTGCTGCTGCCGTTAAGTTCTCTAGTTTCAGTGAACCTGATTGTTTTTTCCAGCTGCTTGGAAAGAAGAAGGTTTTTCTCCTCGTACTCGCGAATTGTTTCATTTTGGTCCCTCACGCACATTTATAGCTTCAAATTCTTCTGAAAAACTGTTTATTTTTATTCTTATGTCCTTTGGCATTTGCTCTCCAGGTTCTTCACAAGATACCTCAGCTATGCCAACTCGGACTCGTTGTTTCTCTGCTTCTCAATCAGCTTGATGTTCTGAGCTTGGCTCTTCCTCCACTCATCTTCTGTGAACTACAAATTTTTCAGAAGGGACTCGTAGTTGAACTGGCACTCGATTGTTTGCACCTCAACTTCCATCCTTTGCAGGGTGTGATTTTAGTCATCCCTCTGAGCCTCCTTCTCTTCATCTTCCTTGTTTGAGTCTTTGTAGCTTTTCCACTTATTAAGAATATCGTTGAGACTGTTGCGTGAGTGCTCGGAGTTCATACTTCCTGCAGGTAATGACTATTTACTACTGTACCTCCTGACAAGGCAACTCCTGTTCTTGTTGTCCAAGTTTTATGACACGACCTGTTGACTCAAGCGCTCTCTAAAGGTGTTTTTGCTTTGTCGAGAGTTGGTCACCTTTAGCTAGTCGAATATCATATCTTAGGGGTGGCTGTTAGATTAGTTGTCTTCCTTTTCCCAGCCAAACTCTTGAGGCTCCTTAAAATTGATGACATAGTCAACCTATTCGCTCTCATAGGCCTCCTTACCACTTTCCTCAGCCTCGTGAGCATTTTGAGTCAGTTTTTTCTCAGTATTCAGTTAATTTTCTTGGAAGTCGATATGCTCCAGAATAACTGACTCGTTGCCTTTGTCGGCATCTGAATCGAGTTAGAACTATTCCTCGACAGCAATGATAGCCTGTTATTCAAGGCGATTGATGGACCTTTTAGGACTGAGGGATGGCTCATAGTCAGGCAGTTCTTCATCATTTTAATTAGATTGCTATGAGGGGGTGCGATTTGGAGAAATGGTATTAAGCATCTATTAAATTTCATGATTTTCATTCTAGTTATTTTCACTGGAGAAGTATGATTTTTCTTAGACATTCGATAGCTCATGCATCTGTTAGATTTGCTCTCCGTTGGTGTTTTCGCTATTGTAGAGGTAGTTGGAGAGTGTTGGTGGTTGCAGATACTTTTTGCTCCTCTTCAGTCTTTTGCCAGAGCTGCTCGGAGTTGTCATCTTATTATAAAACGAAAGCAGATATTTAATTCAAAAAAGCAGCAACAATGCCCGAACGGAGCGTATCAAAGCGTTGAGATGATTGTATTCAGTAAATAGGAATATTATTGATATGGCAAGGACAAATGAGAATAAAACCTATTGAACGTTTATTTAACTTATCAACATTTATTGAAGGATATTATGACATCCAGAGCCAACAACCCTCAGCTCATCAACCCAAACAACGATACATACAGCCGACCTACTCTTGTCTAGGAGCCTGCCAGGAAGAACACACTCAATCACTATTATAGTGAAGGCCAGCAAAGAGCGGTCATCGATCAACAAAGATAATACGACAGAGTTACACCCCGTATCGTCGAATAAAGATAAGGTAAATACCCTGAAACGTAGTCAACAGGCCTGTCTCCTACAATGAGCAACAGAATGGCTAATTCAGAGAAAGATCAAAGAAGGTCAAGTACTCCTTCAAAAATACAAATGATGCCAGCTACAGAGATTCCAGGATTGAACAGACCAGAATCGAAACAGTTGATTACAAACCTGTCGTTGTCCCTGAAACTGTTGTCGAGAGACCAGTCAAAGTCGAGGCACCTGTTGTCGTTAGGAGATAAACAGAAACTTTCAGAGACATCAACGCTCAGGAAAGAGAATTGATTTCTTTGAGAGAAAGAGTGAGAGATCAAGACAATATTCTCAGTCGGATCAGAGATATCGCTCGACTGCGAAAGGAGGAATGCGAACGGGAAAACCGAACAGGCGACTTCAAGTGTATTAACACTCTAATCGAAATATACAACCTCAGCATCACCCATACAGAGTATAGTAGAATGACTTTCCTCGAAGCTAGGATCAACAACTTCGTCCAGCCAGCCCCCCAGGTCAGAACCATCACCGTTCCCAAGCCTGTTGAAATCCAACAACCTCCTAGAATTATTAATCCCCAGCCTCAGCCACAGTTCAGGCCTACTTTCAACATTACTCCAGAAATAACCCCTAAGCCTTCTCCCAGACCTTCACCAGCTCAAGAGAGAAACTACGTTCCTCCTCAGCCAGCACCTATAGCTATCGAAAGACAAGAAGTAAGAAGACCTGTCGCTCCTCCTTCGACGGTTGTTGAGCGTCGGGACGAATCTGAGAAGTACTTGAAGCAAATCAGTGAATTGCGAGAAACAATAACCAGGCTTGAGCTTCAGATCGTTACTTTAACTGAAAAGAACAAATACTTGGAGGTTTCTCAGGAAACCATCACCACATACAGAGAAGAGATCGAAAGACTCAAATACCAGATCACTGAATTTGGAAGCAGAGACAACTAGAGGAGTCAAGAGAATTCTCAAGAGCTGGAGAGATTGAAACGGGAGATCATCCAACTAAAGACTAAAGAAAGAGAGTACGAATCTCAACTACTCGAGTCTCAAAGCCATGTCATTTACCTTGAGGGCATGTTGAAGAACAGGCCTGAGCCTGAACCTGTCCGCCAAGTTGACTCCGGATAGCATGAAAGAGAGATCATTGTTCTTAAAGAGCAAATATATTCGCTGGAGAAGGAAATTCAACAATACTACAGTTTCAGAGACCAGATTAAGATCAAGGAACAGGAGCTCCTCAGCAAGGAACACCTCCTCATCAACAGGGAATCAGAAATAAAGGCTCTTCAGGAGCAGATCAGGAATAAGGAAAGAATCATTCTCAGTAAAGAATCTGAAATCACTGCCCTTCAGCAGGACCTGAGAAGCAAAGAGCAACTTCTGCTCAGCAAAGAGTCGGAATCCCACACCTCTGACCGAGACCAGACCATAATCAGCAAGGAGACCGAAATCCACACTCTTCAGCAGGAAATAATAGTGCTAAAGGAGAAAAATGCTGAGGTTCTCTCCTACTTGTAAAAAGCAGAGGACTACATCTTGTAGCTGCAAAATCAGCCTCAACCCGAACCTGTGAGTCAGCCCGAACCCAGCAACACACTTAACCTTCAGCTGGAGCAGGCTCTATAGCAAGAGTACAAGAATCAGCAAGAGCTCAGAAATCAGTATGAGCTTCAGATATCCAACATCAACTACGAGTACGAGGTTTAGATCACCGGCATCAGGAATCAGTACGACGTTCAGATCCAGCAGTTCAACCAGATCATTCTAAATCTGAGACAGGAGGTCAGCAATCTCACCGCCATCAACGTTCAGCTCAAGCAGGAAATCACAGTCTACCAGACCAAAATAGAGCAGTTCAATACCACCATCAACCAGTATGAGCAGACTATCAACCAATACAAGGTCACCATCCACAACCATGAACAGTAAGCAAAAACTACCAGTAAAGGAGGAGTAGACCAGGAAGCCTATGATGCCCTGTGGCTGGACAACGGTAAAAGAGTCATCCAGATCATCTTCCTCATGGAGGAAATCGACAGACTTAACCTGCACTACAATCAGATCAGAGAACATCTTGTCAGTGCCGAAAACCACATCAGAGAGTCCCAAGCCTACATCAGAGACCTCGAATTGGAAGTAAAGACTTCCACCTTCAAGACTAGCTAGTCCAATACATATGTCATCAAAATCAAAGAGCTTGAAAACAGAGTAGCCAATCTCACTCAGGATCTGGCCTACTAGAAACAAAAAACTAGCCAGCAAAAGAATGACCTCACCATCTTGGAAGGCAAGTACCAGGCCGTGATCGAGGAAATGCACATAACCGTCACCCGATTGTAAACGGAAAGAGACTAGGCTGTCAACAAAGGTGGAAGTAGCGAAGAGGTAAGAATTTGGGAGGAGAAGTTCAACCAGCAGAGCCTTGAGCTGGATGAGGTGCTGAGCCACCTTCGCAATGCTGAAGAGTATATCAAGCAAAATGGTGAGATGTGGACCAAAGCCACCGAGGCATATGAAATTCTTCCCGAAAAGCTGCAGATCATTGAGATGCTGAAGAAGGATCTGGAGATCACCAGAGCCCAGAACAAGGAGCTCAACGATCGGATCATTCAACTGGAAAAGTTGATCGAAATGATGGAAAACCGTAAGTCTTCTTCCCAGGTTCAGGCTCCTGCTGCCTCTGAATCAAGAGTAGCTGAGCTTGAACAATCCCTCGCCAATTACAAAAAGCTTTACAGCGAGGCACAGAACAAGTACGCAAATGCTGTCAAGGAGATCAACACTCTGAAGGTCAGCAATCAAAAGATATCCTCATCCAATGTTTCTGCCACTCGCACCACCGTCATTTCTTCTGACTAGAAGGCCAAATGGGACAGCGAACGCAAATAGTTAGAGACTGAGGTCACTCAGGTAAAGAACCATCTGATTGGTGCAGAAAGCTACATCAGGGAGTTGGAGGAGCAGTTGGCCAACCTTAATAAGCAATACGAAACAAGTAATTTTTGTGTAATTTAGTTGCGACGGAGCGCACTACCAAGCTCAGCGACCGCAGTCACATCAATGACTCTCTCAGAAAGGCAGAATAGCAGATATCTCAGATGTAGAAGCTGATGCCTTCGCAACACTCTTCTTCAGGCGTCAGGCCTACTCTTGGCTGATTATCCAGCAAATATTATTATAAAAATCTTCAATCATTCCATTTATACATCCCGCCTTCTGTTGGGAAACTGGCCCGCTTTCACCTCAAACATTTTTTTGTTGAAAGAGCGCTTCAAATCTACCAAATATTTCTCGTTGAACTTTTCGTCGCCTATCTTTGTCCGGACCATCCTGCTGGTTGCTTCGACCGCATTTCTGGATGTCAAAAAATCAGCAAACTACTCCACCATCTTTTCGTTGCTGAGTAGCTTGCTGATGACACTTTTTTTGTCAGTCCTCGTGAATTTGTCAAAGGTAATTTTTGCAAGGTCGTCGAAGGGCATCATCTGATTCCTGTGGTCGTTGTTTCTCAGCATGATCTCCTTTTTTGTCTACTTGATGCATTCATCAATGATCAATTATCTCTCGTTGATCTACTCGTATCTCCTCAGCGAAGCCTTTGTTGCGCTCTCCCCCTTCGAGTAGGTCCTGGGTCTGATGGTCTTGATTGTCTGCTGAATTTCAGATAGCTTACTGGCTTCTACCGGATAGACCCTCTGCTGTTGATGCAGACCTCAGTTCTGGGCTACAGCGTGCGATGTTAGGTGTAATTCTTCGATCTTGAAGGCTCCTCTTTATTGAAGACTCTATTGATGGCCGGGTGGGATGTTTATCTTTTGAAGTTCGCCAACTGTGCCCTTTCGCTCTGGAGTTTCAGTACTTTTCTTTCAAGATCTTAATAAGTTGGCAGCTACTGAAGCTTGCGTTTTTATATTATTGGACTTAGTCACTCAATTCGGCTACTTTGCTTTTGAGTCTTTTATTTTAGTCCAGAAGGCTGTTGACTTCCTGACTGAGCTTGAGGACCTGCTCCCTGAAAAAATCCCGTTATTCTTCCAGAATATACATCTTTTCGCTGGCTTCATAAGCAAAGATCTACATTTGTGGTAAAGAACTTCTGCATCCAAATTTTATTTGAGTTTTTTCAGTTATTCTGTCATCTGGTTCACCTGATCTTTGTAGTCCTCGTAGTAAACGTGCTGCACGAGCTGCAGCCTACCCAGTATTTTATCGTTGACTTTCTGACTTGCTTATAACGTACATCTACAAATTCATCGAGTTTCTTGTAGGCCACCTCGAAGTCTCGTGGCTGTCCTTTTCTATGATAGACTTTGACGTCTTCGTTGATCGATGTTATCATTTACAATTATAAAATTATCGATATAACACCTTCCAATCAAAGAAGACGGAAATGGCTTCATCACTAGAGATGTAAAATTTATTCAGTGTTCTGCTCCTAGCTGCCTTCCCTGATTTCTGCATGGAAAGGAACTCTTCTCTTCCTAGTGCCCTACCCATCCTCAAAACTGATCAGATACTTCTGCTTCTTCTGCTTTGATGCCCACATCATCTCCAGCTCCTTGTACTGGTCTTCGTTCATATTTTGCTCGTCATTCACCTGTCTCGAAAAATGACTTCTCTTTATGTATATGATGATCCCGATGATTAGCACCACACACAGGCAAGCAGTGATTATTATACAAACTATTCTGAGGCCTGTCAAGTAAAGGACCAACCCCATCACGTTAATGACTATGCCAATCAGAACGGTTCCCAGTTAGACCCAGTTGAACCATACCACGAAGCATGGCCGCATCTGAATGACACTCAGTCCCAGTACAAGCAGGACTATGATATTGATGGAGTTGTAGATGATCTGAACAGTATGAGACACAGATGATCCAGAGAGGAGAACCTTCCCAGCTAGGAGGATGAAGTTGACCTGAAAGTACAGAATGAGATAGCTAGGCCTGAATTTGAGGTCCAGGCTCTTTTCTGCAAACTGGAAGTTGGGCATGGCGTATGAGCTCAGGGGATAGTAGGCGATCAGGCATACCAAAGAGACGATCGACATTCTAACGTGGTATGATGAAAAACATTAGATTGAGGTATCCTCAATAAGAGTGTATGGTTGGGTTTCTGTCCAGTTGCAGTCGAAAGTACTCAGGAAGGTCTAGGATATGGTATTGAAAAGGGCCAGAGTTATCAGTTTGTAGAATATGACGAAGAAAAACATAGGATGTGGAAACACAGCAGGTAGCCTGTTTTCAGTCAAGCCTAGTCTGTCCTCAAATATGAGCATGATTCCCCGTATGCCGAAGGGGACACTGATGCAGACCACGCCAATAGCCAAGAAGACTTGCAATGAATAATCTAGGTAAAGGTTGCTAGATGAGAAGCCTCCCAGCCAGTCAATTTGAGGATTCAAAATCGAAATACTTACGTATGTGAAAATATCCACAAACTTAATAGCAGCCATCAGAAGGTTATTGGAGGTTAGCCTGAAAGGGTGCTCGTTTTATTCTGCCACATTTCCCCAGTCACTTTCCTTTTTTTCCATTATCTTTACTGCCTCCACTGAAACCACACTCCAAGGCCTAACAAATAGTTTTCTTTCAAAGTCGCCCTTGCTTTATTCTGAAGAACAGCAGTTCTGACAAGCTTTTATTTTGTTGTAGAGAATCCGCTTACAAGAAAGCCCTTTTTCCTCAAGGACCTCTTCCTCTTTTTTAATGGTCCTATTTTCAAAATCATACAGGACGACCTATTTGTCTTTGCTCATTTTGTTTCTCTTTTTGGCATACTAGGCATCCTACTCGTTCTTCTCGGCTCGATAGTGCTTGTACTTCTGGTATGAAGTTTGAAAGGGGGAGTTTTTGACCTCCTGCTTGCTTACTCTGTCCTTAGTCTTTTTCTATATCATGAAGCTGTTGAACTACTCATACTGAGCCAGATTGTAAAAAAAAGTGTCCATCAGAAGCATGAACTTACCCTCTTCTCCCAACTATCCATAGTTCTTAGCTGCCAGTGACTCCACCGCCACTGAAAAATTTTACAGGTCCATGCCATCATGTTGTCCCCATTTTCTGGATGCAAAATCATAAAAAATTTTCTATGATTAACTTGAGCTAAGTTGGAGGCCTGCGATCTGCACCAGATCTTGGAAGTCGTTGGCAATGATCATCGACTCTCCCTGATCGTTGTTGGCTGCAAAGTCGAAGATGTTGTGCCAAATTTATATGGCCAAATCTGCATTCTTCCCTGTTTTCAGCAAAATGTATTCGTCTCCCAGATAGCGAGGCCCAGGGTGAAGATTTTTAAGAACCAGGCTTTTAGAGCTATTCATTTTTCCAGGATTCTTCCATTTCTTTTTTTGCCGAACAATGGCCCTCTCCTTGGTATCCTAAATAAGCCCCGAAGACACCGTCTTCGGCAACAGCTACTGGAGTTCTTCTTTATCGATGAACTTTTTTGCTTTCACTAGCTTCTACTAGATTTACTCATCATCTTCTCCACAGCAGCAGGTGAGGCAAGTCCAGAGAAGCGATCTTTTCTTTTTCTCCTCCTCATCAAACATCTTTTAGGTGGGTATTCTTTCGAGGGCGTATACATCGGAAGTAACCAATTTTGTGACGTTATCCTTGGGATCTTTGAGGAGGTTAAGAGGAAAGCCCCTCTTCATGAAAAACATATACTTCTTGTCTCTGTACATGTAGGACTCGTAAAAAATGTGCATTTCCTCGTCTCGGTGCTATATTCCTTCCTCCTCCAGCAAAGTTATCACATCCGACATGACGAACTTGAACTTTTTTTCCTACTCGTACTTGTCGATCAGTCGGTTGAACACCAGAGTGAGAATTCCCACCAGCAGAATCAGCAGGATAACTGTTCCCAGGATGCAACTGTAGATATATATGCCGAAGTTGGACTGATCGGCGAAGATGGACCCGAAAGGAATGATGACCACATAAGGCAGAACTATGAAGACCCAAAGGGCCACTACTATAATAGGAGATACAAAGCCAAAAATCTTTTAGGCGTATGATTTGATAGTCTCTATTGCAACTGCGATCAGGAGCATGATGGCTGAGAATCCTCCGATACATTTGAGAGTCGTCGAGGCTGAGCTC
>Ga0100402_1005121_pt1 | contig 13574 bp, 11 predicted proteins | sample CryGeyme20150102_FD_80419 | JGI IMG/M metagenome (GOLD analysis project Ga0100402, IMG submission 80419) | Groundwater microbial communities from Crystal Geyser aquifers in Utah, USA - Crystal Geyser metaG 2015-0102 | ecosystem: Environmental > Aquatic > Deep subsurface > Groundwater | place...
GCGTCACTGATATAAATAGAATGTCCTTTTAGTTCCTTTAGAACATCATCAAAAACAAGAGAGATAACATGAGAACGCTCAGACATGCCCAAAAGTTCTTTGCGAATTTTTCTCATATCCCTAAAGGTTTTTAGGCCAACCTTTCGAATGATCTTCATATCCTCAAAGTTCTTCATCACAAAGACTTGCCCCGCAGCCACAAAGGGTTCAAACGGCGTCGCGAGCACCAACATGGCAAGCCCCGGTTGACCGAGGGCCGACAGGATCGGTGGGAGAATGAAGGTGCTTAAAATATTAGTAATCAGAAACGTTTTTGTAGCTGGTTTTGCATATCTAGCAATCGCATGGCTTCGAATCTTAACACTTTCCAAATGGAGAAAAGACGAGTGAATCATTCGCTTCCAACGAGACATAGGCACATTAGAGAGTTGGACTTGGTGTTTGTTGTAGAACTCAAGAGCCTCAGCCTCAATCTCGGCATAAAATTCTTTGGCACTCAAATCAATCGCCTCGAGGTCCTCGGCCACACGATTCGCAATAGCACTATCCAAGGCAAGCTGGGTGTCCCCCGTCAGGGGCTGCGTTTTGGCAGTAGACGAATAGAGTGATCCTAGCGATAAAATAAAGACCATAAGAATTTTTTTCGACGTGCAAACCATAAAGATTCAAACTCAATTCTGGCCGACTAGGCCTGAGCATCTGAAGCAATTCTTAGGCCAAGAGTGAAGCTCTTGATCTTTAAGAACAAAGCGAAAGCTCGACTTCAGAACCGGCTGGTGATCTTGTGACGAGCTGCCTATTTCTTGGGCAGTATAGATTCCCTGAAATGCCTCCATCACAGCCCAAAGATTAGACACTTTGGCAAACTTTGTCCTTTCAAGCAGATGAGCAAATCAAATATTATGCCCTCATGAACAGGATGTTTTCACTCCGTCTTTCTTTGGCTGGTTTGCTAATCTTTTCGTTGCAGGTTCAAGCCAATGCAGAACCCACATGCACCGAGGCCTTAAAAACATTGATTGCCGCACAAAAGGCGACAAACAATTTTGCCTCGCATTTCAAGAATGTAGAAGCGCCTGGAAATGTGATGGGCTTTGCACAAGTACATACTCAAGACCTCAAAGCGGAGCACATTGCTTCTCTCATGAATCTTTCAAAAAAAATGAAGCTGCCGCCGGAGCAATTGCGAATCAAGCTAGACTCGATCCTCACAGCATCACCGAATCCCCCGATTTATAGAGCCATTAGACTGTTGGAAGTTGCCGAGCTTACTAGAACACCATATCCGGAGTTACGTAAGAGCTTAGACTCGCTAGAAAAAGTGTTTGTCAGCTCACAAAAGAAACTTGGATTCAATGACTCCGAGATCCCTGAGCATTTTAATCCCGACCAAATCATTAGACTCTATCTTGCAAATGTTTCAATGAAGAACGTTGATGTTCCCAAAGTCTATATCGAATTCTTTCGCACCTTTGAAAACACGAGGGCCGAACCTTTCCTAACTTTTATTCAGATTCTCAACACTCACGGCCTAGAAGCCAATGCTGCCATCGAGCATCTAAAAGCATTTAAAGTTCTCAAAACTCAGCCGGGAAAGAGTATGGGATTTTCTTCAATCGTTTCATCGCAAGAAAAAGTGATGAACCCAAGTCTCGAGGAGTGTCTATCATTACTCGAACTTCAAAAAGCAATGAACATCCCCCACGAAGAATTTACTAGGTTAGTTGATGAACTCGCTCAAGGCGCGTCCTCTGGTGATTGGCGTGGAGTTATCGAAAACCTTGTTCAGGCTCTTCCCAAAAAAGAAGATTGATCCAAACATCTCATCTTTTTGCTGAAAGTTTGGATTGAAATGGCTTAGGTATTGCCGCATTTGAGCGCCAAAAGGTCAGAGCTTGTCAGACCGGCTGGCTTGACCCGACCTTGGAAAACTCTATCTTTCTCCCATGAGAAAGCCCCCGATTTCCTCACTCACCCAACTTCTCTCAATCTGTGCTTTTCTGCTCCTTAATGCCTGCACTATCAAAATGCCATCTCCCGAACTTCCCTCCCCCCAAGGCAACACATCAGAGACCCCAGGCGACACCACCGACGAAGCAGATCCATCGCCTGGAGAGATCGAGGACCCGCTCCCCGACCCGAAGCTAGGTATTCAAAAGCTATTTGCAGCTTATCCTTGGAATTTTGAGAATTCAGAAGTCTATCAAAGTCTCAAACAAGACGGCTACTCTCTCGACCTTAATGTAAAGGAACTCAATTCTTTCAATGCGTGGATGGAACAAGACGCGTATAGCTCTGCGGAGGTAAAAGGCAACGTCGAAAAACAACTAGTTCATATCGTCGATCAATTGCAGGGCACCCACACGGCGTTTAGAAGATTCATTCTAGATAGGCGATCTTATGTCTCGGCTCCTACGAACCTCAGTATTCCTAGCTCCGATCCTTTCTTGGTTCATATCGACAAAGCCGGAAGTCGTTCGGAGATTGATAGCTTCCTTTATTTGATCGGAGTTTTGTGGAGACTGTCGACCTCCAAAACGGTTCTCCTATACCCTCAATGGATCAAATCCATCACCATCAATGATTCCTTAGCTGAAAGGGCCATAGAGGAAAGTGCAAAGTTTTGGGACGAGAACAGCGCTACTATGGGACCCTTACTTGGATCCCACAGTGAGCAGATTCACCTCGTTGAACTAAACTCATACTCCGCAGAAACTCAGCCGCCTTTTAAACTATTCCCCTCTCAGAAAATGCTTCTCATCAACGAGTCTACATTTTCCTCAGATTTTCTAGACGAGCTTCAAGGATTGCTGTCAAAAGTCAAAGAGATTGTTAAAAGGCAACCCTCGTTAGAGGTAGACCTCACCGTTCCAGTCACGCATAGCTGGAGGCACCCTAAGGCCTTGTTTGAGTATCAACACCTACTGAACTCCATTGATCACTTTCTTATGCAGCGTGAAAAAATTCTTGAAAAACTTCAGGTCAAGAAATTGGAATTTGTGTTGTGCAAAGCAGAGTTTGACCAAAAGCCGATCTGCGGAAGTTACGATGCTAGAAGCCAAACATTAGTCTGGCCCCTAGCCTTTAGACGAGACCCCGAATCCCCACATGTCGTCGTCACAAGGGAAGACATTCGCAGGACGCTTCAGAAAATACTTCGTTAGCCGAGTTAAAGATCTCCAGATATGGAGAGACCACTAGTTTTTCTGACTTTATGTTTTACACCGATAAACTTATTGCCTTTCACACGAAGCTTTGCGCTGCCTTCACTGTGCCTTAAAGCTTCTTTGCATTTGTAAAACACATTATCCTCGACTATGAGATCGGAGCCGCCTTTGAAGCGTATGCAGCGAGTCGCATCGACAAAGTCATTGTTCTTGATCAAAACTTTTTTGACAGACCTAGGGTTAAATTGAAGACACTTGTCTTCGCATTTTGCGAACTGTGAATCGGTGATCTCGATGTTATCGTAGTTTGCATTTTTTGGAGCACTGATCGCATCTTCACAAACATCAGCCATGACAATATTCTCGATTTTAATATTGGATCCACGAAGATGAATTCCGTCTGGAGCCCCTTCAATAAAGCAATTACGTAGCGTAGCTCCCGCGCGAAGAACGAACATAGGTGGCATGCCTTCTTTCTGGCTGCAGTCTCCTGGACCTGTCCAACGATACGTTGCTCCGTCGCAGTCGAAAGTTCCCGAGATTGTCTTCGTTCGATTGAGCTGGACGAGCTTGTTGCTGGAAGGTTCTCGGATCTTCGGGGCACTACCACCACCATCCCCATCGGCTCCGCCGCCCCCACTCACCTCGCAGGCTCCTAGACTTAAAATTAAAACAGTCATAAAAGTAGATCGTGCTTTCGCACTTAAAAAATGATTCATATTTGCCCCCCTTAGGCTAGTTAATCTCGGTAGAGATCTAATATGCGCTCTTGGCGCATGAAATTTCTAAAACTACACGCTCTACCCCTCTGATAGGGCGTGTAGTAGTCGGACGTTTTAATAAGCGGGGAAGGTAGACCTGCCCTATCTTCGCTCACACGGTGTGAGCCCTGACAAAGATGCAGTGGAACATTTTTAAGTTTTGATGAATTCCAATCGGGAACTGATAGAAGCAATAAACAGAGATCTGCCAGTGCGATGGCATGATCTTGAGGATTGCTCTGGGCTTTCTCCGAGTAGAACTTCAACGCACTTTCGAGCGCTGGACTATAAACATCAGCAAAGGCTTGTGCGGTTGTTGAAGTGTTGACTAACGCTTTCGAGATATCGGACTTCAAAAGTGCATGGGACAAATTGCCCTGACGCTTGAACTCTTCTAGAATGTCGTCAGCCGCTAAAAGCTGTGCCACGATTCCCTTTGAAAGAGCCGGGTCATTGCCCTGCTCATCAAGAATCCAAGTATGAAGTTCCAGTCGAAAGATTCGATCGATTCGATCCGCCAGAAAGCCGCTGCCATTGGGTGTGGTGAGATAGATCTTGTCGAGCGCCTCTTGAGCCTTCGCATCTTCCCAGGCATCCGTTGAACCGGAAGAACGAATGTCTTCAATAGATTCTTTGATAATCTCCTCGATGCGTCTCAGCCGTGCGATCGTGTTCTCAATCAAGTAGCGCTGTTGGGCGCTTAGCTGGCTGTAGTTGAAGCGGGCACCCGCAATATACGCTCTAATATCTTTCAAGGCATCCAACGGAGAAAGTCCTCTAGACTCGCCAGTGAATCGCGGAGTTTCTGCATCCCAAAGCACAGCCCTTGGATCGGTGTGCAGAAGTTCAGAGCGGAATACTGCCAGCCTCTCCTCTCCACGCTCAATCAAAAAGCTCACTCGCTCTTCGACCGTTGAAAGCGGAATTGGATAGCTTACTCCCGGGAACAGTCCATCTCGAAAAGACTGGAAGGGCTCATATTCAAAATCAACAATCCGTCTCTGACCATCATCAATGATTGTAGGCGCTTCATTAAGTCCCGCTAGAATCCAGGGAATCTCGGCTGTTGTAAAAGTGTCGTTGATCGGATTGACCGCCGACACACCCCCAACATCAGCCTGGCTCACAGCCGTTTCAGCAATACCGATGATCGCTTTTCTCGCAAGATCAAAACGCAGTTTGTTGGCCTGCTCTCCTCCGGTGCCTGGCAGAAGTTTCTTGGTTTCTTCAAGGATAGCAAGTGATGTTGGCTGAAAAGCGCGCAGGGCTGCCTCTTTGGCGTAGATGATTTTTTTTCGGTCGGCCTCATAAGAGTTGTTGGGGCGAGCACCCGCTTGAACAACTCTAAGCCATTCAAGAAAGAGAGGCACCTGAACTTCGTTGGTGCGAACGCCTCTATAGAAAGAATTGTTGAAACCTCGGCTTCGGGACTTGAGATCGATGAGGTCTCTGGCCTCGCGCGCCCCACACCACTGATTAGAAAGAGCTTCAAGTACACAGGTCGTAGCCTCATGAATACTTGCTTCAGAGAGTTGATTGATGATCCCATTAAGCTTTGCCTTGCGTGCGTATTCCACCGAAGCTCCAATAAGCTCCACCCCTGCTGCGAGGCCTAGACTTGTACCGCCGCTCGCCGCTACCGCGCCAAGCGAAGTCGCGAGTGAGGCAAGGCCTGTGAAAATCTGAGGCTTGAGATTGGTGCATTCGCTCTGCAAAAGCGCTTGGTTCATGAGAGTTTTTGTGACGAGAGTCGCCTGCACAACGACAGCCGCTCTTTTGGCCTGGGTGCTGTCGGCTATCTTGCCATCGATGCGTGCTTCCAATTCGCTAAGGTTCTGCTGGTAGCGTCCGAGCAAAACGGGATCGGAGCTTTGTGATATCAAGTTGAGAGTGTCGAATCTTTCTTTCTCTAGAGCCTGAAGCTGCTCTTCACCCTCAGAGAGTGATTCACGACTAAGCACGTAGCTTAGTGTCTCAATTTCAGTTAGGGATGCTGCCAAGCTTTTGCAAGCTGGGTCATCCTTAACTTGCGTAATATGTGATGCGAGTGCTCTAGCTGCGGTTCTTGCCTTTTCAGCCCATACGCCATGACTCGGACAATACGCTTTAAAAGCGCGCATGTGTCCTTCAGCCAGCTCGATACTTCCTGTTGGCGCATCTCCACCAGGGGATGATGAGCCTCCAGCGTAGCCTTGGCTTGCTCCAAAAATTAGAAAAATGGCGAGCAGGCCCCTAGTCGTCGAAGAAATTTGCATCCCGACGATAAAAGCATTTCTTCCCCCTGCTTCCACCCCGAGCCAACTGACATTCGCTGACAAAGATAACGCGGTGTAAAACACGAAACCCAGACGAACCTTGGTCTGGAGAAGTTATTTGAATCCCTTGAGCAGGATTTCACAGAAGCATTTCCCGCAGTCCAATAAGGTGCTTAGAATAGTCTCAATGGACAAATTCGAACTCGTAGCTTTGAGGAATGGAACAACCAGCCTTCGATGCCTCGATAATCGAGAAACATTTCACCCCGGCATTGGACCGGCTGAAGAAGCCAACATTCTTCATGTTGAACAACAACGTATTGTGGAACGCGTTCAAAAAATGCAGGGGTTTTGTCTGTGGGATGTCGGACTGGGTGCCGCCGCAAATGTAGTCATGGCAATTAAAGCCTTAGAGAATAATATTCCCAGCGGCCATAAAGTTTGTATTTTTAGTTTTGACAAAACCCTCAAGCCGCTCGAATTTGCCCTACAAAATGCTGGCGAACTTAAATATCTTTTAGGGCTCGAGAGGCAGATTGAAAAATTGATCAAAGATGGCAAAGTCAATATTGGTTCCAACATTGAATGGCATCTTCGTGGTGAATTCACTAAAGAGATTTCCACTCCGAGCACAAGGAACCTGCGAGCTCCCGACGCCATTTTCTATGACCCTTACTCCGCCAAAGGAAATCCAGAAATGTGGAGTTTGGACACTTTTATAAATCTGAGGAAAATTCTCGAGCCAGATCGAATGTGCCTATTAACTAATTACACGGCTTCTACCTACATTCGTGTCACACTATTGCTTGCCGGGTTTTTCGTTGGATATGGATGCACCGTCGACAAAAAGCTTCACACGACAGTGGCCTCAAATACACTTGATGCCCTCAAAAAGCCCCTCGACAAAGCCTGGCTCACCGAACGTGTCCGCGTCTCACACAGCGCCGCCCCAATCAGAACAATCCCTCATGAAATTGCTCCCCTGAGTGAAGACGATTACAAATTGTTATTGAAGCATCCTCAATTTGCTCCTCATGAATCAAGGTAAACAACTTCTAAGTTTGTCTAGGTGACGAGCGAGATTCTACGCCCTATACTCCCCCGATATGGAAGCCATGATTCAATTTGTATCTCGATTTATTTCTATTTCAGAAAAAGAGCGACAGATCATCCTCGCTTCCAACCACCTCAAAAAATTCGCCAAGAACTCCTGGATTAGCACGGACCTCTATCATGATACGAACTCGTATTTCGTCCTCAAAGGAGCCGTTGCGTTGGTTGCCAGCACCGGCGAAAAAGAGCTCATCAGCGAAATCTACCTCGAAGGCGAACCCATTTTATTCCCGCCCACCAAAGGCTCCTACCTACTAAAGTGCCTGGAGAATTGCGAAATTGCAGTGGGATCGACGTCAGACACCGAGCGCCTTGTGAAAGAGTTCCCCAGCTTTGAACATGTGTGTAGGCGCTTTGCAGAAGAGCGCCTCCAAGTAATACAGCTCTGGAACGAGAGGCTCAGAAATTTATCGCCGAAAGAAAAGTATCATCTGCTTCTGCAAGAGCGACCAGAGGTCTGTAAACGCCTACCCCAAACCATCATAGCCAGCTACTTGGGCATCACCCCTGAGACTCTTAGCAGATTGAAAGCGAAATAATCTCAATTCTTGATTTGGATCAATTCGCGCATTGAGACAAATAGATATCATTGAGTCATGAAATGGATTTTACTTCTTCTTGTATCTTCTGCTATCCCCGCCCACGCCGAGCTTAAAGGCTCGCGCTACTTCATTGGAAGCTCCGCTTTTACCCTGGTCAATTTAATCCCCAACTTAGATGAACCGCCACATTTTTACCAACTTAACCTAGGCTATCAACTTAGCCCCAAAGACACTTTTTCCATCGAATTTAAGACATGGCGCTACTACGCCCCTCTTGGAATCACAAACCAGGCTAGCGTTCCAGTTTCGGATAAATTTCCTGGTTATATCAGCAGCTTGGGCGTCGGAATGGCTTATCAACGCTTTCTCTGGAGGAATCTATACACGGCTATGCACGTGGCGTACTTCAAACAGGCCTACCGCAACTTAGACCACTCCACATTGGCAAATGGTCAACAGATTTTCATGACCTTCAGACTGGGTTACCACATCAGCTTCTTTTCAGACCGGTTTTTCCTAGAGCCGTCTCTCGCCATGACCTACTGGCCCATTGAAAAAGGCATGCCCGACAGCTTTCAAGCACAAGAAGACAGATGGAAAAAATTCAACTTCGAACCGGGCTTGCACTTTGGCTATGTATTCTGAGCTAAGTTCAAAATATGAGCCACTGCATATAGCGGCACCTTCCTATTGGAGTAGAATCTTCCACATGAGACATAAATCCTACCTTTGCACTCTGCTTCTTGCCCTTTCGTTTTCAACGAACTTGTTTGCGCTTGATTGGAGCTGCGATCTACAACTTGACCTACTTCAATCAGGATTTGACCCCGAAACCAAAACTCCAGCATTGCTCGTGCGCATCGTTGACCACGGAGAAGATCGACCTCCATCAAGAATTTACAGACAGCTGTTGCCGATGAATGAATTCACAGCAGATTTCTTAACGGGATTGAATGAAAATTCCGTTGTTTGCTTAAAGTCATACGAGAAACTCGCAAACAGACAAACTCCACTTCCTGTTTTCGACATCAAGTTCAATTGATTTCCAGCAAACGAGTTATGAAGATACTGAGCGCTATCAAAACAAAAGAAGAACCTCATTGCCCGTTAGGGCAATGAGTATAGAAAACAATGGTTGAAGTTAGCGAGACGATCCAGATGGCTTTGCGCCGCCTTTAGGAGCGGGTTTTTGAGCTACTGGAATGACTTTCGCAGTGGGTTTAATCCCTGGCTTCTCGTGTGTGTTTGCAGCTGTTTTATTGTCATTTCCACCCTTTTTAAATGTTTTGTTTTCCATAAATAATACTCCCAAAATTCCGTGAGGTGTTTGTTCAATGCAATGCGCGCACGGGCCCACAACATTCGGTAGGATATGACAACTCACGGTTGCTGACCCTCCGTTTCAAATGCGAAATCAATTGTTAAAGAAATTTCCCGGGAACCAAGAAGGAGAAACCATTCTCACTATCGTAATCACTACCGATCTCACTACCGGCCTCACTACAGAGAGAAGTTTTTTGTACCCTTAGTTCGGGGGACGATTCAAACGATATCATGGCCTTTAAAATTAGATACTGGTCATTGCGGAAGACTCTACGGCTTCGAGTCAAGCACCTCACAAGTATATGAATTGCTGGTCAAATCACGCTTAAGTGGATTCTAAAAAGCAAAATCAAGGTCCAGGTCTTGCAACTTCAAAAATTCATGCGTCTATAAAGAGGAACTTATCTTTTTTCACTTGGTAGCTTTTGTCACAACAAGTAAAGCTAAGCCATGATAGAGCAAATACTTCGTCACACAGCCTCTCTTGAAAGCAACTGGAATAGAGCTAATTTTCCCAAACTAGCCCTTGAGTCACTAAACACTTTAGAACTCCCCACATCACTCAAAGAGATCGAAGCATCTGTTGCAACATGGCTTCTAGAAAGCAAAGAACTTCCTCCGCAAGTCAACCTCTTCAATAGCTTTGGAGAACCGCCAGTTACTATTTTTAACAACGGTAAATTTGCTGTCGACATTTACTTCTGGAGGAAGAACGACACTGTTATACACTCCCATGCTTTTCGAGGCGCTTTTAAAGTGATCCATGGTCAGTCTTTGCACGAGGAGTTTCAAGTTAGTTTTCTAGATGCCATCGATCAAGACATTAGTTTTTCAGAACTATCTGAATCCAAAAAAACGATTATGAAAACTGGAAGCACACAAATCATAAACCCTGGCACAGAACTCGTGCACAGTGTGCTTCATCTAGACAATCCCACCATTACCCTATGCATACGTACAGTAGAAGATGTTGAATTAGATCAGTGGTCCCATTTTAAAACTGGCATTAGTTATAAAATTCACAATCTACAAAAAGAAACCATTAAAAGAGTTTTGTTTTTTGAGTTTATGCATTCATCCAATGCCATTGAAAATGCTGATGAAGCCTTAGTTTTTCTAAACAAATCGCTAGCTAAAATGAAAACATCTGAGCAAATCACTCTCTTTGAGGCCATCTCTATGAACACGCTAGGACTAGACTACGATGTGGCCTGCCTAGCTCTAGAACAAATGAACGTGCTTTTCGAAGAACAAAAATGGTTTAAGCTCTTCCAAGAACACTTTGAAGAAATGGAATATGAACTTGATTCTCATCAAGCCTCAAACGCAGGAACAAAATTTCTAGCCCACGCCATCAACAATCAATTCTCCGTTGAGGAAACACAAAAGCTACTTAGCCAAATATCGTCTGAAGACATGAAAGCCGTAGCCAAACAACTACTAAATGAGGAAGCAGTATTTAATGATGAGTATTCAGAAATTCAGATAGAGAGAATACAGGCTTTTATATAGGAATTGGGTGCTTAAATCACTCAGTTTTTGTAGCCAGAAAAGTATCTATAGTTTAAAAGTGCGAATGACATGACCGCACTAGCAAAATTTTGTTACCAAAAAATCTTTAAGCCTGTGTTTTTTCAATTCTCTCCTGAAAAGATGCATCAACTTTTTGTTTGGCTGGGCAACACTTTTGCCAACTCATCTTTAACTCAAGCGGTTCTCAGATCTTTCTATGGGATTCCAGCCCAGACACCCAAACTTGTCGTTGATGGCATACGCTACGATGGCCCTGTATGCCTTTCCGCAGGCTTTGACTACAACGGCAAGCTTTCTCACTGTCTTCACAGCATGGGATTTGCGGGTGAAGAAGTGGGTTCAGTAACGGCGCGAAGCTGTGAAGGCAACACACAACCCCGCCTCACCCGATTGATCCAATCCCAAAGCATCTTGGTATACAAAGGCCTTAGGAATGATGGGGTCGATAAAATCATCGAAAGAATTAAGACCAAGAGTATTCCCGAATCTTTTGTTTTGGGTATTAGCATCGCCAAAACCAACGACTACCTTTCTGTTGAATTAGAAGACGGCATAGCCGACTACACATACAGCCTGAGACGCCTTGTAGAGGAACAAATTGGTGATTTTTACACGATCAACATTTCTTGTCCCAATGTTCATGGCGGTGAAGATTTTGCTGTCCCCTCAAAACTACAAGCCCTACTGGGAGAGCTCGGCAAGATTCAACACAGCAAACCAATCTATGTGAAACTGCCGATCAATAAAACTTGGGACGAATTCAAAGCTCTTTTAGAAGTCGTTAAGAGCTTTCAAGAAAGCAATCCCAACCTCAAGGGTGTTGTCATTGGAAACCTCAATAAAAACTACGACGACTTAAAGATCCCCGAGGAAAAACCCACAGATTACAGGGGTGGACTGAGTGGTCTTCCCTGCCAAAAACTCTCTAATGAATTGATCAAGAAAACTCGCCTTTTGTATCCAGATAGTTTTACCATTATTGGTTGCGGCGGCATTTTAAAAGCCGAGGATGCCCTTGACAAAATCAACCTTGGTGCTGACCTGGTTCAGCTGATTACTGGAATGATTTTTAACGGTCCTCACCTCATGCGAGAAATCAACCTGGCCTACGCCAAACAGCAAAATGCAAAGCGGAAGTGACCCCACTTCAAAAAGTGTCGTATGTTATTAGTTTCCCTTATTTTGCCATTTCTGTTGTTGTTGGGCCTGGTGCTAGTCGCCAAGCGCCCCTTGTGGATTAGCGCAACTCTCGCCTTTGCTTTGGCGATATTTCTTTGGCTTCAAGTTTCTTTTCTTGAAAGCTCCCTACTCATTGCTCCTCTATTGCGTGCTTTATTGCTATCTTGCGAGGTGGGCCTGATTCTATTAGGCGCCATTGCCTTTCTCGAATACATGCAACTAGAGGGCGTCACAGCTTCTATTAAAAAGGCTCTGGGAGAATTCACTCAAGGCAATTTGGGCCTTGAGGCCCTGCTGCTGGCTTGGTTGTTTTGTGGTTTCTTGGAGGGAACGGCCGGCTTCGGCGCGCCTGCGGCCCTGATTGCTCCCTTATTAGTCAGCCTTGGTTTTCATCCCATCATAGCTGCCGCCCTCCCCCTCATAGGAGATAGCGCTGCAGTGCCCTTCGGTGCCGTCGGCACACCAGTGCGCATCGGCTTTGCGGGCCTTTCTGCTGAGCACGCAGCGGTATATGGAGCGGGTATCAATGTTTTTGCAGGGCTGGTAGCGCCTTTAACCATCTTTTACCTCGCACGGAAAACACACCCTGAGAAATCAGTAAGTCTTCCTTTGAAGCGGGGACTACTGCTGTCCCTGGTTGCGGGTTTTTGTTTTACTCTTCCAGCTTTTGCGCTTTCATGGATAGGGCCCGAATTTCCCTCACTTGCAGGATCTCTCATTGGCATGCTCATTTTTTGCTATGTGCTTTTGAGGCTGAAGAAGAAATCCCCCTCACTTCCCCCCCCTCAAAGCAAAAGTACTCGAGTCGTGATGATGGGCTTAGTTCGTTCTTTTTCGCCCTATCTGTGGTTATGTGCTTTGCTTTTGTTGGCCAAGATTCTTTTGTGGAAGCAAACAATAGCGCTCAACTTCCTAGGCCACGTCCAAAGCATTTCAGTCTTCCAACCTGGTTTGATATTTTTGATGGCTATCGCGCTCTTTGCGCTGAGGCGCCCACAGCACAGTTTTGGAGAAATCTTTGCCCTATTGAAGAAGGCAGCCGGTAGGCTCCCCAAAGTGCTGGTGGCCATTTTTTGTATGGCCGCTCTTGCGCAAATGCTCCTCCTTGGATTCTCCACTCAATCCGAGCTATTCAACTTTGAAGGTGTGACGGGAGCGCAATCGCTTCTGCTCGTTCTGGCCCCAATAGCCGGCGCCATTGGCTCTTTCGTCACAGGAAGCGCTACGGTTTCTAACTTACTCTTTGCTCCACTACTTGCACAAAGCAGCCTTATCTTGGCAGCCAACACAAGCCTCGTATTAGGACTTCAACTTGTAGGGGCTGGCGCCGGTAATATGATCTCACTCCAAAATCTAGCGGCTGTTCAAGCCACGGTTGGACTGGTCAACCAAGAACGCCCCCTTCTCAAGCTCCTATGGTGGCCCTGTGTACTCACCATCGCAGTAGGTATCTTGGTGGGTGCAGTATAATTGAGAAGTTACTGTTTCACCGCGCGAAAGCTTCGCTTTCGGATTCTCGACTGGCGCACGTCGCTTCGCTTTGTGCTTGTCTCGAACGACCTCATCGCTTCAATTTCTGGTTCATCCCGGTTAAGGGTGGGTAAGTAGGCAAAGGGCAGTTTCTTAGTTTGATAGAATTGTGGTTGTGAAATCAACAATTTATCAATTCAAGGAGACCGCCCCATGCCCACTCAAAGACTA
>Ga0100402_1005122_pt1 | contig 13573 bp, 11 predicted proteins | sample CryGeyme20150102_FD_80419 | JGI IMG/M metagenome (GOLD analysis project Ga0100402, IMG submission 80419) | Groundwater microbial communities from Crystal Geyser aquifers in Utah, USA - Crystal Geyser metaG 2015-0102 | ecosystem: Environmental > Aquatic > Deep subsurface > Groundwater | place...
ATCAGCAGCTCAAAAAGACGAGTGATTTAATTTTTGCAGTTAATCTTGTCATCTTTGAGACTTAAAAAATTAAAAAGTGACTCAAGTATATCCTTGCAGAGAATGGGTTCTTTCTCGAAAAGAACCAGAATGATCTTGAAGTAAACAATATTGACCCTTTGTTCAATGTCGATCGGAATCTCAGGGCTCAGAGCCATTGTTGCGATGACAGGCATAATATCGTCAATGCTCATCATCTTCGGTGGAGAACTTTTAGCCTGCTTTAGTTCTGGCCTCTCTTCAGGCTATGACTTGAAAAATTCTCCTATTATCTTATCGACTACAACCAGGCATGTGACATTTTAGGCTAAACTACTGGCTTTGGCAGTTATTTATAGAATTTGATTCGAGCATTCGTAAAGGTTAGATTTATGAGAGACCAAGTTGTCGATGAGCTTTTTGAGATTGCCACTCTTTTTGAGCTGATTTTTAGCATGAACATAAGCATCTGATGATCTGTATAAATGCAACTCTACTCAGGTATTGTCATTTCTCTCGCCTCTGAATGAATGTTTTCGACCAAATCGACGTAGACCTATCTTTGGCGAGGTTTGGGACCTAAGCAACCCGTCTGCGAACCACATCCCATTATTCACTATTTCGAAGAAGTTAATATAAATTATACAGTTCATCTAATAAAACACTTCCTACTCACGTACACACCCAAACCTCCCAGCATTGATGGTTCATCTGATTACAGCCATGGCCTCTTTATCACACTGCTGTTCTTTAAGGAGTAGGATCGCTCTCTCGGGTGGCTACTTTCTCTTCCAATTCTTATTTATTATAGGTCTTCTTCATTCTTCTATGTCTTGGCTACGACACTTTGAGCCCTCACTTGCTTCTATTTCAACTATTTAGCCATTTCAATAGACTTTTTGTTGATCGTAGGCTGAAAGGAATCAGCCCGACTTCTTTTGTCAAGCTCTTGCTACTTCTTGGCTGTTAACTCCTTTGCTTGCTTGTAAAGTCTTCTAAAGCAGTCTTATTCCTTGCTTCGACTTGATAAATATCTATCTGTATTTTTGTTGATAGTTGGGGCAAAGGGATATGTTTCAGCTTATGAGTGATAAGAGGAAAGGGAAGGTTTACATGAAATAGTCTTTTGTGGGAGGCTATCAGCTATTTATTTAGACTTTTCATTGATCTTCGGTTGAAAGGTCAACTATTTCGACTGCTATTCTGTTATTTTTTTCAGAATCATTTATTTTCTCTTGTCAGCCTGTGCCTCCTTGCTGGTCATCCGATTGTATAGATCTCCCAAATTTTCAATGTCGTTAATAAACTAACTCTAAATGAAAAGAATTCTACATGAGGGTCTGTGACTGGTTGGAAGGAAGGTTGATACTTGGCATTTAGCTGCTCTTGTTTCACCTGCTTTTGAGAAAGAAGCTAAGTCAATCTTCTGTCAATAGTTTTTTGTTGCTTGGATCTTCCCTTCTCTGATATTTAAGGAATGTCTCTATGATACTTTTCTTTCTGCTCTTTCTAAAGGTGTTCTGCTAGATCATTTATCTTTTGCTACCTTTATTTTCCTTTGGCAATGAGCCTATTCTCGACCTTATCACCAGCTTATCTTCTCGACTGGATTTCTTTGTTGGTATTCAAAATATTAACGGCTTGTTGTTGTTTGCTATAATCCTTCTTTGTAGCTCTTGTTAATCTCCCCAAAAGATCAGTCAGCTCCTATTTGCTCAAGATATTTTTCTGAACTTACTTTAAAAGGAAAGGCTCCTGATCTGGGATCTGCTAAGGATATTTATGAGAGGGTTATTAGAGCAATTTTCGAAGGGTTTGTTTATCGGAGGCACCGGGTATGTAAGCCAATGGTCTCATTGTATATTTGAATTTAGTAACGAACTAAGTATAAACCATCAGTCAAATACCCATCGTCATTACAGTAACAACGACCAAGAAAAAAATGCATGTCAGGTATTCAAACCTTTGCCTCGATTTGTAGCTACTCAATCGACGTTGCTCATCTCTGGCAAAAGTTATCTCGACAGATGGAGTGTTCAATGGCTTTTACATCGATCGAAGTGGTCTTTATGGTTCCTATAGGTCCTTCAAGCAGACCCACTCATATGAAATTTATTCTTCAGGCTGAAATAACTGTTCAAGTCTTCCTCCGGCCTTTTTCCTTTTTATGAAGGCTGGAGGCTAAGGAATATTTATTGATTCAGAGCATGCTTCGGAGTATTAACTTCTGGACGAGTGTCTATATTCAAAAAATCTTCTTTTTCTAACTTTGATATTTGTCTCTTGCCTTTGTTATCCCTTATCGACATACAAAACTGACTCGACCATCTTTATGTCTTCTATACTTTGGGAACCAAATCGATCTAACTCTGAACCTTATATGTATGATTAAAACTCTGAATATATTTGTTCTATTCCATCCTGGAATTCATGAATTTAATTCATTTTATCTTCCATCTTGGCTCTATCTTCATAAGGATTTATCTTTTTTTTGAAGCAAGGTTGTGCGTAGTTTATGATCCTTTAAGCTTGAATCGGATGCAGCTCAGCTTATAAATATTTCTTTTTGTTATTTCTGTATTTCACAAATAGATCGATGAAGTCTTACCAACTGATTCTTTCTTCAGGATTGAAAATCAAACATTTATCAATAATCTCATCCAAAATTCCAAATCTCTTCTTGACAGTTACTCTTCTCTTCTTTCTGAAATCAGTCTTATTGCTTCCGAATGGATGCAATTTGTATAGCATTTGATGCAGGAGAATGCCTATCGACCAGATATCACATTTGCTGCTATATTGGGTCAAAGGGTCACTTGAAAAATATATTTCAGGAGCCATGGTATATGGAGTTCCGCATTTTCGACTTTCAATTTCCAGCTAGTCACCCATATATTTTGCGAGTCCAAAATCAGCAAGTTTTAAGACTCCATTATTGATAAGGATATTTTAGAACTTGAGGTCACGATGAATAAAATTATGTTTCTGGAGAACATCCATACCCTTGACCATTTGTTAGAAGTAGTCTAACATTTTTTCCAGGTCATGGTCGCACAACTCCATCTATTATCTGAGTGTTCTTTCACAGTGTTATAGAATGAGGAAGGTGGAGAAGCGATGGTTGATGATGGAGTGAACTTTGATGATGTGAGGTGAATTGAGCCTTTTGAGGCATTTTGATTATGCAATTTAAACCTTTTTAATTTATTTAGCCGCTATTTTCTATCCTGTTAGAGAATTGATGCCCTCCCATACACGACTATAGCTGCCTTACCCTATAAGTATTTTGAACACTCGATAGTTTTCCTTCTCAAAGTATAGCTATACTCCTTTTACTACTTTCTCAGGCTTCATCTCAATCATCGCATCAGCCTAAAACTCTCTTTTATCTTGTTTGATTGGCTCAGGTGATGCTGGTACTTGGGCGGGCTATATCGCAAGAGGAATCTGAATAGGCTGGTTTCCTAGTGGCTGTAGACTTCTGACCAGATACTGTTGTAGAAGCCAGTTGAAATCAATAGTTGGCAACTGAGGCATCACATAAGGCATATTCATAAGCATCTGCGATTGGTACGCCTGTTGCTGCTGATACTGAATTTGATTAATTGAAGCGTTTCTAGCTGTTTAGAAGAGGCGGAACAATTATTGCTGTCGAATTTCTTTCTGAAATTTTCGACTGAGGGAGGCATAAGTATGAGTTTGTTTTTTAGGTTTTTCCTACCTGAACATTATTATAATATCCGAGTCAGAGTCTAGAAAAGTTTAAATGAGCATTTTTTTGGCAATTTGTATATCTGTAAACTGCTGTCAACAATTTGAGGTGCAATTTTATTTTATTTATATAAGCAATGAAGAAACAATCTGCAAAAGCACACAAGCAGCCCAAAACTAAAATATAACTAAAAATCAAGTCAAATACAGTCACTAATAACTTTATCCTCACCCCTAGAAACTCTTCTCCCAGAGATCACAACCGATCGCCAACCTAAAGACACCGATACTAATAACCCAAAGACATCAAGGAAGGCAAGAGCAGCTAGCAAAGAAGGGTCACCACTGATAACAATAGGCTCATTGCAAAGAAAAAATTCGAGTAGGACACAACAGGAACACATACTCCCATTGTCAAAAGAATATCTGTCACTCAGGAATTCAATAAGAAAAAATCATCCAACTCTCTTCTGTCAACATAAAGGCTAAAAAAAAAGAAAAAGGTTCATAATAAATTGAGCAAGAATAGTTCAGGCTAATTCAATACCAATATGTTCCAAAGGGTTCTTGGGATCATCATCAAAGACTACAGGGAGGGGAGGTTAAAAGAGAAATAGCTAGAGCAAACTTTGCTCGAATTGTTTGATCGCAAGAGCAAAAAGAAAAGTATCGGAAAGAATAAAACGCAAGAGCTCTATAGTCAAACATTTTCCAACTAATTTCTAAGATCGGCTCATAAACTTACAAGCCAGATTATTCCCAAAAAACGCAGATCCAGCATCGACGATAGCATTGAGGAAAGAGTACTCGAAAGAGAGGGATTTGTCAACAAAATTATCGTCAAAGGAATCACAACCTCAACATTTCTCAAAGAAGATCCTTCAGTCAGCCAGATTAGATAAAATTAAGGTAGAAACTTTAGCCGGTATCCTAGCTACAATATCCATACTTCCAACTCTGTTAAGGAAATCAACTAGTAAATGAGGGAAATTCAAGCCTAGTTTAATCGAATGGGATAGAGTCCTGAACTCACCTTAGAAGATAAAATGGCTATCAGAATCCAGCGAGCCTGGAGATAGTATCGTACAAAGAAATTATTGCAAAATATCGCTTTTTGTAGATCCAATCAAAATGTATTCAACATAATTGAGGCTGAATTCACTGACGAAGAAGGTCAATAAGATTTGTGTCTCATTAACTCTAGAGCCGGCTTTCATTCACCTGGAAAGGATAGTTTTAAAGACATCGCCCCTATCAAACTTTAGGAAGGTTCACACGACCAGTATGTAGAGCTAACCCAGCTTGTCATCGATAGTTTGAATGAAAGAAAGGTAAGTAAATAAGAGTGCCTTAAAAATATTCTCCAATATCTAAAAGTTCCTCTTCCAATCCTTGAAAACCTAAATCAAGCTGAATAGGAAGAACAAAGTGTTGGAGCAGATGAAGTATCGAAGCATAAAACTATCTCTGCTGAAATAGTTGTGGATAGCAGAATAAATATTCTTCCTGACATGAACATGGAGTCTATTGAGCCTGTCTTGAGCGGTGAGATGAACTCATTCACCAACAAATACTCATCCAAAGATGTTGTTTAAAATGATTAGTTTTATCAGGGGAATTCAGTGATTTAGTAAGCTTCTGAGCTTGACAAATCTCTAACTTTTGTCCACTCTCAAACCTTAGCTACTGAGGCTTTTAAATCAATAAACATCCAAAATATTGAGGAAGGACTTAGAACTCGATAAGATGCTTTGGTTCTAAAAAAAGCTAAGTAAATGGAAGGCCTTACTGATCAATTTTTTAATAACAAATTAAATAAGGAACAATATTTGTAGGAGAAGCAAAAAATAGACAAATGGTTCAAACATCGAGCAAGGGAATTGAAAAGAGTGAAAAATTCTCTGATGAAGAGTTGCAACTAGGCCAGAAAGCTGCTTGACTCTGATGCTACCACTCTCAGCAAATAAAAAAGCCAGAAGATGTTGAAATGCCTTAGCGACAAATACCTTCAGAAAGGTAGCTGGGCGACCCAAAGGTAGCATGCGGATGGAAAGCAATTCAAGAAGAAAACATTGAGATGTGAGAGGTAGTAATAAATATAAACGAGAGAGGAATAACATGGCGGTCGTGACATTGACAAAAGTGATGAATTAAAAGAATACAAAGGTTAACAAACACACATGATAGATAATAAAAAGGAAAAAATAAAACAACCTCCCAAATTTTAGATAAGCCCAAAAATGGTTCGAGTCCTTGACGAGCAAGACGAGATAGATGAATACAAATACGAGGAAATTGAGAAAATTATCGAATAAGATGACGATAATTATGATGGCTTAGTTCAGATGGGAAGTATATCTCACAAGGCTTCAGATCAATTCGAGCCTAACTTTGAAGAATCTGTTTAAGAGAGTGAGATGTCTCTCATCAACAATCTTATCAACGAGCACAACCACAAGTTCAAATATCTCTGCAATGATGACAAATAAGACATATTTTAGTTTCTGTTCCTCGATCTCATTCTGTAGGTGTTCACTGAGGCAGCTGACGGTCAGAATAGAATTCTTAAAGCTGCTGAAGCTTATATCTCTAAAGCTAAAAGGCTCAAGAAAATACCCAAAGGAATTAAAACGAGTATAGCTGCCTCCAAGGATTATCTGAACATTCTCAGCAAGTTTGTCTTGGGGAGGTCAAATGGTCTCAAAAATATGTCCTATCCGATGGGCCCAAGTGCAATTTAAATGCTCAGATACATGAGAGATTAGATAGTGGATGCCGAAGATGAGGATGCTGTCTCTTCAACTTTAGTCCTTCCTATCGATACCTTTGAAAAAGTGAGTCATTTGCCTGAGTTGGAACTGAAGCTCTAAAGGTACTATGAAGATGATGAGAAAGAGCAAAATAGACTTGCCTTTCTGAAAACAGCACTGAATATAAACAACAAATCTTTGTTTGATTCTCTTAATTAAATGCTCGATCATGAAAGACCTTATGGAGTCTGGGGAAAACCTTTCCCCTGGAAGAAGACACTAGCTGTTGATAGGAAGTGGACCTAAAAAGATGAGAAGAAAAAACTTCAGAAATGCGTCGAAAAAACACTTTAAAGTTGCTCATATCTTTGTGGCATTATGGTGGATAAAGAGGATAGCTTATTCGGAAACCATCGGGTCTCAGAAGAATATGTGATGCAAATTCGGGAAGATCGATTGTCGAAGATGCTTGCCAATGAGGTACGCCTATTGAAATTTAGTTGATTGAGAACGAAGAAAGATGGATTTTTTACGACGATGAATAGACTGAAATCATGATGGAGATTAGCTCCTTCATTACAAAGAAGCTTATCAAGTAACTTGTTTTAGAAACGGTCAGCATTGGCATGAAGCTTCGGTGATAATAATTTTTTTAATTATTCAAAAAAAATCGTATATTAGAGAACAATATCACACAATTCTCTGAGGGGAATCAAACAAATGCTTTTCTTTGCTTTCTCCACCATCGTTGGATTACTCTGGCTTTTTGAATAATATTTTTAACTCTTTATCTGGCTTAAATGCGCTGCTAATAGTCACAAGGATTCAGGTATATCCAATCTGTTGGTTCTCCTCCTTCCAGCATATTGACCACCCCATCTGCCATATCTATCAAATATTAATTGAGAAACTACCTCTTTTAGCAAGCAGGAGACATGTTGACCTCCAATACATAAGGTTTCAGGTTTTCATCAAGTAAAATGTCAAACCCGTACACTTAGAAGCACCCTTATTTTTGATGAATCTAATTTTTGCAGCACTGAAGAGTTTTAATAATTTGATGGGTTATACTTTATTTGACAGTCGTCCATTCGGGTATCTGACAGGCAAGTTATTCCTCAGAAAGTGTGGTATTGACAAGGAGCGATGTAGTCATACTAAGGTGATCTTTTATTTTTATCTTTTGTCTGCTGAACTATCCCTTGTTTTGAGAATAGTTAGTAAGATGTTTAGGTAAATTATCGTAGTTATCAGTACTGTACTTCATGCTGCTCATACGAGCGTAGCATTTCTTAAAAGAATATGCTTTGAGAGGGCTAAAGCTTCTCACTAAAATCCATTGCCGAATATCAAATTTTCTTCTGCAGTTCAGCAGAAAAGGATGCTCTATGTACTTCTGAACTATTTTACCGTGCTTGAGCTGATTAATCTTCATGATCTAAGATGTTATAGTGATTCCAGACCCTCTTGATACTCCTGCAGGTTTCAAAATCCACATGTTATCGTATCCATAGTTGCATCCAACTAACTCCCAAGTTTGATGCTGTAATTTGAATATTTAGACCATGTAAAAAGGGCTCAAATACTAGAGAAAAGAGCAGTTTCCAAAGTTGAGCAAAATTTTGAGTTCCTTAACATACTTCACTTTACTTTCGATTGTTTGTTTGTCTTTTTGGAAGAAGCTATATTCTACTTTACGCATTCGGCCTATTTCAAAAGCTACTAAACTTACAGTTTTAAATAGATATGTTAGACCAGTCCAAATGTCTGCGTTTTTCTTCAAAGTATCTATATCTTTAGTGTAAAGTAGCTTCAAATCAGGCTACCTTCTAAGCTTTTCTCTTCCTTTAATATTTCCAGCCTCAAAAAATAGATTTGACGATACTACCTTGTTCCACAGTTTAAATTGTTTAAGCTTAAGTATATCTACGATCTCATTTAACACTTTGTAGGCCTCAAATAAAAAGTACATCTATTGGAAAAGCAACAAATCTTCATTGAGATCCAAATTATAAGAAATGGGGAAATTTGGCCGCTGCTATTGAGGATTTTTTATGATATTTTTCCGCAGGTAATTTTTGTTTGTAAGCTATTGGTTGTGTTTAAAATGATTGAAGTACTGCCCCTCTGAATAAGCTTCATATCTACCTTGTATGTGACGATAATCGGTGGGTTAATCTTTGTAAGTCCATTTGAGGTGGAATAAAATGGACTATCTATCTGTTGATTCTATCCATCCTTTCCTTACAAGAGCTTCCTTGATGTGAAAATCTTTGCTGTTGATTATGAACAGCTTCGTGTCTTCAGGAAGGCCCATTCTTGCAGAATATGCTTTCATTCTATCAGCAAAGGTATTTTGCCTCTTCACTATTCTGCATATTTTCAGACTTACAATAGTTAAGCATTACGAATATTCATCGCATTGTGTTTTTTTATCTGAAGTTTAAGAGACTCGTTGGGTCCTTTGACTGGCACAAGCAGTCTCATCATTTTATCAAGATAGCTTGCATTGCTTGAGTTCCTACTTAGGTAGGGGGATTTTTAAATCTTGGCCGCCTTCTTTAAACTTCTGTTTTTGCTGCGACTTCCTTTATTGTCCGCACTCTCAGAAGCTTACATATTTGTGGGAGTTGCGCTGACTCGAGTAAAATCCTTGATAAGTCTACTGTTCATCCTGAACTAAGTCCTTCGAAATACATCTATTTGAGGGCTCACCTGCTAACTGCTGCCAAAGAAGCAGGTCTTTCCTCGTTTACCAAGATGGCTAGATATATATTCCTGAGGTTTCCAGCGGTAAGATTTAGGAGCTGGCGCATCCTGCTCAGGGATATTGTTCATTCTCGAAAACATTATAACCTAAGTACTATTTTATTTTCCATAACATTAATTCTTAACTCTAGTAATGGCATCTCGTCCTCACAAGAGGCAAAGGACTGAGGAAAAGGCTGATAATAAACAAGGGAGCAAGGAAAGCACAGAGGAAAGGAAAGCCTGTTCCAGTTTATTTTAACTAAGTAGCAAAATTTGTCAAGAAAGCATAAATTCTGGACAGCCAAGCAGAGGCCCAACCCAATATGGTGATATATACTCTCCCTGGAAATAAAATAAAAGACCAAGAGAAGGATATTTTTCAAGTTGTTCCAAAAAAAATAAGAATAAAGAATCAGACAAAACTAGCCTTGATTGCCAGAGTATCTTTAATAGAAGAAAAACAACAAGATTGAGAATACCAAAAGAGACTCTTAGAAGCATTACTGAACCAAAGTAAAAATTGTTTTCAATGCCAAAACTACAAAAAACAGAACCAATTTATCATGAGTAAGAAAAAAACCAAAATGAGGAATCAGTCTACGATTTCTAAAACAGAACATATTCGTCTCAACATGTCCTTCATATTTCCAGAACTCTCAAGGATTGTACCAACATCACCAATCAAGCCCGGCAGGAAAAATCATAGAAAAACGTGGTTTGTCCTAAGCTAAAGAATTTATCGGCATTTAGCACAATTTGCAACAAATAAGATACTGGTCTGAGTCATTCAGGGAAGAATCATGATAGCCATGATGGCTGGAGCAACAAAGTAAAAACACTGAAATGTGTCAAAAACAAAAAACTAAAAAGGCTATTCGGAGATCCTCATGTTTTGGGAAAGTATCATCCTGAACGACAGATTGCAGTTAGTCCTTTTAGCCTGCATTCGACTTCTTCTAATCCAATATCCAGAGTCTTATTTGAGAAATATTTATTGGTATGCGAGTAGAAACGATTTCTGAATGATAGCTGATGTTATTGAGTTGGAATTGATATAAATCAAATATTTTTAAGCTGATCCCTTAAACAACTATAATCTGCCAAGGTGTTTTCACAATTAAGATAGTCGACTTGCACTCTGATTCCACATTCCTTCTCAAATAGTCCAAAATCCTAAAAATTTCTTAAAGATAGCTCCACTAGCTGATAATATTTAAGGAGGGTTTTCAATGCTTCGATGGCAGCTTTGGTTTAGGAAGAAAGAGGGTCTTTCTTATTTTTAGTTTGAATGTTGATATTATGGTTGACCTATCGAAGTAGGCCAGAGACAAGCTATTGTATTTATTCGAAGCACTCTGTTGTAAAAGTTTCGTTGGTCCCCAAGCTATGGAAATTTCTGTTGAAATTCTGGACAATACCAACATCAATATCTTTCAAATATTCAGCATACTCCTTTCTGTACTTCACAGCATACTATTTCAAATTAGTTAGTGTTGTTTCGTACTTTTTAGATTATTTGAACTCATGCCAGTCCTCAAGCTGAAAATAGTTAGTTTTATTGCTAGATAATAGGTTTATCAGCTTCTCAAGGTGGTGGTACAGGACCAGAGTTAACTTGCTTTTGTTTCTGGCACTAGTTTCAAGAAATTGCATATTACGAATGAAGTAATAGATGAATCGACAAAAGTGCAGCTGGCTAAGTAGGATATGGTTATTTTTATTGGCCAGCTTCATGCTCGGACTATGATTTTATTTTGGCTTGGATTTTGACCTTGCTTTCTTTTCTTTTTCTCTTCTTTCCTTCAGCTCTTTTGTAAATTTGCTACTTTCTTCAGGATTGATACTTTCATAGAGAATATTGAGTTTCATAAATTCTTATTTGTCCATTCGCTCTTCTGTATTTTTTGTACACATGTCTTTGATGATTTTTACCACTCCTGCTGATACATTGATATTATCAGGAAAACTATAAGGCTCTTTCATGATTTTCTCAATCAATTTTTTTTCCTAATGGCATTCCCATGGAGTTCTTCCTGTCAACATCTCAAAAAAAATAACTCCTATAGAAAATATATCACTTTGGAATGAGTACAGGTTATCGACAAGAACTTATGGAGCCATGTAGAGAGGAGTTCCTACATTTAGATTACTTTTGAAGGGATTCCCAGTTTTCATTGCAAATCCGAAATCAGCAATTTTCCACTGTTTGTCTCCTCTTAAAATGTTAGCCGGTTTTAGATCTCGATGCACAATGCCCTTATTCATCAAATATTTGACTCCTTCGATAATTTGACTAGTTATCTCAACAGCAAGGGCTTACTGAATTCTACCTGTTCTGTTCAAAAAAAGGTAGAGATCCTTTTGAGGACAATATTCAGTAATGATATAGTAGTTTGTATGCGTTTTGTATACGTCATAGCATTTTATGATATTCGGATGGTCGAGGGACCGAAGTATTTTTATTTAATCCTCCATCATCTTCATACTGGAGGCATTGTAATCTTTGAAGTTAACTACCTTGACTGCGCAAGGGTTACTAGTGCTACAATGAACTCCGCGATATACTATACTACTGAAACCTTTGCCAATTTGCCCACTGACATCATACACATAGGCTCCGATTTTTTTCTCCTTCTAGAAAAACCGATGGTGTTCTCTGGTCTTCTTTCCAGATAAGCTGTGTCTCAATTGGCGTTATTTCTTCTATTTTTATAGGATATTATGTGAGTTGATATGTTCCTGATGGTTGGGAGAATAAAATTTTTGTTTCATAAAGGATAATAAAGTACAAAAATGAACTCATCATTTTCCCTCCTTGCCTAAAGTATTCTTGATTGAGACTAAAATATTCTCTATGTCTTCTATTGCTTTTCTGTTCTTCTGTCGCTCTACTGTCTTGTACTTATATCGCTCTTCATTATTGGTATTTTGTTCAGGCCTTTTTGGAATAAGATGAGCTTGATCTTTCAAAAAATTGTACTTGTTGCAAGGAGAATCATGTCTGGTCTTGTTCGGTGTGAGAGTTACTTATTTTTATGCAGGAATCACATTGATTGAAAAAGGTTTGAGGGCCGATTATTCAGGATATCCATGTTCGATATGAAACCCTTTAGTTTTCTTGATAACTTCTTTGTTGAGCATTCTTTGCTCTTGCTCATATTTTTGTGGAAAATGTTGCTGTGGCAAAGACTGATATTCTTTCAATTTAGCCCGAATCTGACTAAGTTTTAGTTATGAAATATTCTTATCGATGACCTATCGATCTGTATCATTTGCGTACTTGCTCTGGAAAGGAGAGACGTAGATCGATGACTTTTAAGTGGGGCGATGATCTGTCGAGATATCTAGGCGGTTGGGAGTGTTTGTCTGCTTGTAGGAAGAGGATTGAATGCTTTGTTTTTGAGTGTACTTTAGCTTGATGGAGTTGAATTTGTGATCGATGTTGAGGTTGCTGTTTCTCAAGGCCAATTGCTCCTTCATGTGCTAATTTTAGTATTATAATTTAACATTTTAGGAATATGAAATCCTTTGACCTTAGATATCACCAACATACATACTTTCTATTACTGATAATCCATGGTTGCTCTTCCAATGTACACAATCATTCTTCATCAGCTTCGGTCCACGAAATAACTTCTTTGAATTGCTCCTTGATATGTCCCAAGGATCGGCTCGCAACTTGTCTTCCTTGGTGTAGTTTATCTTTCCTAATACTTACGCCATAGATGAATAGGTCCATTATGTTGTAGATGATCGTGTATTCATTGTCACTTTCGGTGATGAGTTCAAGCATGTTTTTGTCGTCCTCATGGGCAAGGTTCAGCCTGATGATATAGAGACTGTCGTTCAAGAAGGTTGAAAGAATACTTGATTAGGAATGACGTTCTTTGGTGGATAGTAAAATGTGGTCTGAGTGGAAGGAGAAGTACTTTCGTTATTGGCAAGGAAAATGTTATTGACAACTCCTGGGTTTTCGGAGTGAAGAGAAGTTAGGTACTCTTGCAGCAACTTTATGTTGATCATCTACAATTAATATTACTTATCGGATCATCTATCACAACTCAACATGGGACATACCTACTCCAATCTCAAGGAAATTCTTTACGTTAGTGGAGCAGATTTTGACCCACCACATCTTAAAGATCAACAGAATCATAATCCTCACAAGTCGCCTTAACTAGACTACAGAACATATGGTCCCAAAAAATGGTGGAAGGAGGATTCTTCGGAACAGTAGCTGGCTCTTCATTTACAGAAGCTCTAAAAGAAAGAGAATCTACTGAAGCAATTCAAGCAGCATAAGGAATTTGATCGAATCGAATATAAGCGGATGAACGATCAGG
>Ga0100402_1005125_pt1 | contig 13564 bp, 8 predicted proteins | sample CryGeyme20150102_FD_80419 | JGI IMG/M metagenome (GOLD analysis project Ga0100402, IMG submission 80419) | Groundwater microbial communities from Crystal Geyser aquifers in Utah, USA - Crystal Geyser metaG 2015-0102 | ecosystem: Environmental > Aquatic > Deep subsurface > Groundwater | place...
CCAACCCCAACCCCAACCCCAACCCCAACCCCAAAATATGTAAATAAAATATGAGGATGGAAATAATATTGTGCTAAAGATAAAAATCCAAAGAATACAATGCTATACCTTAAATGAATTATGCACTTAAAGCTTTATTTGTAATTTAGATTGATTATTTTACAAGGCGGGAAGGATTGATTCAATTGACTTATCAGACACTGTTTATTCTATCTTGAGCAAGCTTCAGCCAAAAGACTGCTGCTGTTTCAATCAGCTCGTCTTTGAAATCGAATCGAGGGTTATGAAGAAATACTTCGTCTTCAGTTTTTTTAGTACAGAAAAAGAAAAATGCTCCCGGGCGGTGCTGTGTGTATACTCCAAAATCTTCACCAGCCCTGAAAGGAAGAGTACCAGCACTAACTCTATCTTCACCGAGGTATTCCTTGGCTACCCGAATTACATTTTCAGCTTCATTCTTTGTATTGCTTGTGAGTTCGAAGGACTTGATATCTTTTTCTACCTTGAAACCCTTTTTCTAGATAGAGCTGAGGAGTTATTAAATTTTGTGAATGATTTTGTTTTGGGTTTCATTGTCAAATGTTCGGAGAGTACCTTATACCCTTGCACTTTCGCCAATCACATTAAATCTTTCTCCAGCATGGAAAACGGGGAATGTACAAGCAAATTATCTTTTTTCGACATTTTGAAGATAGTCAACATAATTTTTCATTTAAGTATGGAACCAAATGCCTTACCAGATAGCGACCTTCAAACCTTCGGGAGAACTACCGTGTCCACCATCACCTATTATATTGATTCTGATTGAAGTAGGGCGGGCCATTACTGGGCCTTCTTTGCACCAAATGTCCCCGAATTTTCCAACAGGCCAATTATGGAATCCATAAACTTCATCTACCCCTTCCAAACATCCCTGCTATACCATAAACTTTGCTCCATTGGCTGTTTACTCTGCAGGTTGAAAAAGCAGCCTGATTTTTTTATTTTTCGGAATGTTCGCTTCTTCCTTCAAAAATAGAGGAACAAAGCCAATGAGGCAGGCTATGTGTCCATCATGGCCACACATGTGAGCTTTACCGACATTTTTTGAAACGTAGGGAAGATTTTAACTAAGCTCAGTCATTGGCAAAGCATCAATGTCTGCTCGGAAAGCCACACAAATATTTTTTCCCTTCGCTTCTGCCTTTCCCTGTAGGTCGACAATGAGTCCTGTTGATTTTTGACCTTCCCTGTTGACTTATCTGATTGCCTCTTTGGGGACACCAAGTTAAAGCAGATAATTTTTTATTCGACTGTGCGTCTCAAATTATTCGAAGGTAGTTTAAGGGTGTTGGTGAATCAATTGTCTGAAGGCAATAACCTTTTAGAGAGTTTATTTGTCCATTCGTAAAATAAGATATGATTATATTATTAAAGCAATTCATTTATTTACAATCAAGAAGTTCTACAATATCCCGTTTCACGCAATTAAATTTATTCTTTCAGGTATTTGGATTTATAGAATCAGAAATTATTTATAAATAAATGTTCAATCAACATCGAAAACCTTCATCGTCAGAGTCAACTCTAGACTGAGTTTCATATCTGAATAAGCAGCAACTTACTGGCAATCAATATAGCAGTATGCCCCAGGTCGAAGCATTCAGTTGGTCCCGATTCATGATTTATTTATTTTATGACCTGTTGTGTCATGTGGAGCGGTGATATTGCCAGCAATCTAATATAGAATTTCATGGCTATCGTCAAAAGGGAGTTTATGAGCTTATAGTCATAGTCTAAATGTTTGTATCCCAGAAGATTTTAGCCGTAGTAAACCATCGCCTTTCTGAATTATTTGGTGCTTATATCCTTCTTTGTACCGAACCTACATAAAACTCCTGATACTTGTTTCTTGCCATTGAGTTTCCATAGTCGATCAGAGCATTTAGTTTGTCCGCAGTTTAATGAGTAAGACTGTTGAGGACAGGATATGCATTAAAGTGGAAATTGTATTCCTATCTAATAACAGTATTACTGATGAGTCGATTACAGGATACTTGTGCTACCTTCGTTTTTCAATGATTCTGTACTCAGAAAGGATTTTCGGCAAACCTTTATGAATCTATCGGTAAAGCTCCTGTTTTGCCAGCTATTAGCCTATAACTTTCATGTAGGATTCGACCTCCTCCTCAACACTTGAAACCTTGATAAATTTGCTCTTTGGGCTTTCATTTTTTTTAGCAGATAGCTCCACTTTTTCAATCTAGGATAATACATTTTAGTGGCTTTCGGTGTTAGTAAGTTCTTTGTCACCATGATTTTGATACTTCGATATGGTTTCTAGCATTTATCTGAACATGTTCGAATGAATCTCAAGGGGCCATTCCTGATTGACTCCAATTCCCAACGCAATAGTTGAAAGCTGATGGGAAAAAGCCAATATTTCAATGCAAACAGCAAGCTCATCTTGACTCCAGTAGTTGTCAGATTACTCGAGTATTTCCGATATGACACTTTCATTAATTTACCAAACAGACCTTGCCATGATGTTATTCAACTTGAAAAGGTCTTTGTACTTTGGAGGAAAAGAGCCCTCAAAAATCCATTTATCTTAACCTCCCATTTTTCTGTACAGCCAATAGTATCGAGCCATCAGATAAGTGCAACCGAGTTCAGTGGCCCCACATAAGGCCAAAAAATATGCTATTTTACAATCGATTTTTCCTCCTCCAAAAATACTGTCTTCAACTTCACACTTCTTCTCAAAATATGAGGGAAAAAAAAGAAGAAATCGTTCAAGGTGAGGGATGAAGCCGAATGTATCGAAAAGGTGATCCAGCAGGTTGCCTAAGGTGCTTGGGACAGGCAAAATGATGACATCAGAGTAAGCTTATTTTTAACCCTTGAGATATGAGGCAACATCGATGAGGCTTACAAAACTGTCATTTCCGTAAAATTTTGATATTGGTGGCTATGCGAGTTCAGGCACTTTCTTATTTCGATAGCGATTGTAAGCTTCTGTTATTTGGGACTTGTGACAACGAAAGCAAAAATTGATCATGTAAGTTTCGTGCTTTTCTTTGCTGTAGCACTTGTCCAAAAGGTTTAAACTCGATTAGATGTTATCGGAACGGTGAGGAAAAAGTTTAATCAGATCCTCCTATGCTTCGGGTGAGAGATTTTTAGAACCGGGTTCAGATTCCATATTAAACTATAATTTTGTACGATAGTGCATATTATCTTTATATGCAAACCTCGACATAGTAAATCAACAACTACTCCCTACAACACCATCAGTAAGGGTCAGCATAATGCCCAGTATGCTGCCTTGCCTATGACCATCTCTATTCGGTGGCTGAATGCTCTCATCGCTTCTGCAAGGAATGTTCAATTGCTCATATTGATGCCCAGGCAGGAAATTTTGCATAAGCTCAGTGTCTTCAGGAAGGATGTAAGGCTCCACTAGGCAAAAACTTACCAATCTATGAATTTCTAAGCGAAACAACGATATACAAACTCAAGCAGTATGAAGCATATAAGTTTCTTCAGAAGCACCCTGACCACATCAGTTGCAAAACAAGGGACTGTCCTGGTGTATTTCGTATAAAGGAAGCCAAATGTGGTACTTGCAAGGCCTAACACTGTAAAAAATGTTTGGAGTTGAAGCATGAAGGAAAGTGTATTGTAAGCGATGAAGACAAGCAAATGAAGAAGCTTAACTTTCAAAAGTGTCCATCGTGTAAGATATGGGTCTAGAGGAACAAAGGGTGCCAGTATATGCAATGTAAATGTGGGACAGATTTTTGCTATCGGTGTGGCTCATAGTTCTCAAAAGATCCATGCAGAAAACGAGATATGTGGAATCAATAGATCTAAATACGGCAACTGCTGAAGAATATGCCAAACATTTTCACAACTCAACCTTTGGATATGATTCTTCTACTTCCTAGATTGGTTGTACTTCTTCTCATTCTGACACCCTTGACTCTGATCATGTGTATTGTGCCTCTAGTATTCATTGTTTCAGGGTTCGCATTGGTTGTCATGTTATGCCTTCCGCTAAGCTTTTGTGAGCCGATCAACCAGAACCCAAATCCATGTTCGAGACTATGTTTGAGCATCATTCTTCTTGCCTTTTACCCCATACTTTCAGTCTTCTGTCTGATGGTATACATGATAGGCATCATACTGTACCCTTGCTACAGAAATCGTGACCATCACGGAGCATATGATGGTCTGGATAAAGCCGTTTCAGGCATCACAATTTGTTACCTTCAGATAGTTAATTGTCTGATGCACTGTATATATTGTGGATGATAATTATATTTTTCATGGTTGGAGGGTAACAATATAGTAGATATCAAGATTGATGATCAGATGATGCTATAGCAGAGTCTGATAATCAAAGAAATCCATTATAATTATGGCCGTTTTGTGGGATCAGGGTCCAAACATTTTGCTATAACAATCAACATAAAGTTTATTCCCTCTCCTTGTATTTCATTTTCTTCAGGAGTGAAAAGCCATCGATTATGAATCTACCTGTTTTTGAAAATCATATCCCCTTATTTGGCATATGTAAAGCAAAAGGGGGCCTTTTGATAGAAGAGTAGATGAAGAATAACTCCCAAAGAGAACACATCACTCTTGTAATTGAACTACTTTTGAGGGACATAATTTTCAGGAGCACTATATGGTGCGGTTATTCCTGGTTTATATCCATCTCCTGATGCCTCAACGTTGATATTCTTGTGGAAAGATTCTCCAAAGTCTATCACTTTCAATCTCTGAAAATTCTTCCTGGTCTGAACCAGTATGTTAGATGGCTTGAAATCAAGGTGAGCAATCTAGTATTCAGCTATTTTTTTTAGAGCCTAAGTTAGTTAAAAGGCAAATTTTAGGCGAGTCTTGAGCGATATCGTGGCGTGATAGTCTTAAAGAAATCTCTTGAGGGTGAAGTTCTCGCCGTATGTTTCGATTGACTCCTGGATCAAATCATAATATTTTAGGTTTTTGTTCTGGTTGCAAACAAAATAGTATTTTGGGAAATATTTTGGAGAAACACTTTTAAGTTCTTTCAAAATTGCAATTTAATGTGGGACTCGAGGATTTGGGTTGTTGGCCACTCTTTACCTCTTCAAGACAAATACTGACTTTGAATACTATTATTTGCTATACAAGCCATCCCCTTCTAGAAAGGGTTGGTTTGCAACTTTATGTGAATCCAGCATTTTGTATGACAAAATGGCCTTGTAGACATCCGAAAAACCTCCTTCAGCTATTTTTTACCTTATGTCAGCTGGTTGATCATTTTTCAAAAAGATATGGTTGACAATCCAACAGGTGTCAGCTTTCGAATCTTATTTTTTGCTATCCTGCATCAAAATAATATTTCTTTTTTATTCCTGACTGAAGTATGGTTTTAGATTATCACGGCTGAAGCTTTAATTTACGTTCAAGTAGTTGGAAACGCTTTGAATATTTTCATCAAGTTCAATAAAATTGTTCTCTCTGCTTCTTAGGGTGTTACTCTCTTATCTATTTTTCCTCTGTATGATGGCGTCACTGCCGTTTTCAGCCTATAGATTGGGAATAATGTGGAGATAACTAATAACCTTTTAAATTATCTTGACTTATTTCCTATTGCTCTCTTCCAACTGATTCACCAGGAATGAATTCGGTAAAGGCTGTGAAAGTTTGGTAAGTTGGTATATGACTTAATAGGCGCGAGATTACCGAGAATTCAAAAACTTTTCCAACATCCTCTCAAAATACTCCACAGTTTATGTAAATTTAGCTGGGTGATTCAACAATGACTTTACGTCGTAATTTATGGTGCTTGCCATCTGGACAGTTCCCTGAGCAGTTATCCTGTAGTTCATAAACTATCTCAATGCAAGCCCATTAGCTCTAAAAGCAAATTTGATCGCTAGCAGTTTACACCTCTATGAAGTAATCACAAAATAGGTATCATTGGGGCCGACAATGTCGTAGTTAATTGTGGCACTCTCCTGAGCCATGTTGACTTTGATGGTAAGGATGAAAGACAACTATCGATAAACCTGATGCAGCAACGAGGAGATCACTATTGATTGTTGATCGTTTGTTGTTTTAATGCTGTATTGACTGCCAGCATTTTTAAACCTGGAGACATTTTTAATCCACGATTAAGAACAAAATTCTTGACTTTTTTTCCTGCTTTTAACTTCCTTGAATTTCATCTAGTTGGCAACACATTGAAAATAGTTGTCCATTCCATCAAGTAATAAACTCATTGTTTTTCCTTAATCTTTTTGCTATTGTTTATAATTATAGTTTATCATTTTATAGGATAGCTTATTTGATATGTTAATGATACAATGATACAATGGTGCAATATCACAAAAGATAGACAGCCAGTATAAATATCAAAGTATTGAGCTCCTCCTCTTGAACTTTTCTTTGATCGATTTTATGATTATTTCTGATTCATTCCTCCCTGAATGCCTTATCATGCTGTAAAATATACCCCTGTCTTTTACTAACTCGTATGGGCTCCCTTCCTCAATAATCGTTCCCTTTTCCATCACTAAAATCCGATCATAATCAACAATTGTGTCTAACCTATGGGCAACAGTTATCACCGTAGCATTCTAAAATTTCTCCCTGATCAACTTCTGTATGAAAGTATCAGTCTCAGTATCAAGATTTGATGTAGCTTCATCAAGCACTAGAAATTTATTCTTGGTCAAGAGCAATCGAGCAATACAAAGCATCTGCTTCTCTCCCATTGAGAACATTTAGGACTTGTTGGATATCTAAGTCTTCAGCTTGTTGGGGAGTTTCTCAACAATGCTCTTGAGGTTTGTGTCTTAAAGTGCTTGCCATAACACTTCTTCAGATATTATTCCAGAAGGGTCAAGATTTTACTTGAGAGTTCCAGTAAAAAGAAAAGGCTTTTGGTGAATAATAGAAATATGCTGTCTGAGAGAGTGTAGGCCCATCTCGAGGGCATTGTGACCTCCAATTTCGTATTTACAGCCAAGTTAAGGCTAGACCATTCGAAAAAGTGCCTTGATGATTGATGATTTTCCTGCTCCTGAACGTCCAATGATAGCTATTTTTTGTCCTTCTCCGATCTAAAATGATAAGTCATTCACAATAGAAGGTAGATTGTTCTTGTACTTGAAGCGGAGGTTCTCAATTTTAATAGTTGGTTTTTCTGGCCATAGCTGGGAAACAACATCTTCATCTTTGCTGGCAGCTTGAACTTCTTTCTCTAGCCCGATTGTCTTATCATATTATGTGCGAAGTTATTTCTCTTGACCAAACAATTAAAACTGAAGGATACGCTGAGCGCTGACTAAATAGCTTGCGACTGACATCATTTGCTTAAGCATGAATTGAAGAGTTTCACATATCGATATGAGCAATAAGACAGACACTCCATAATCTCCGATATCGTAAGGAGGAAGTACCTCAATACCGATCCACATCCCAGCCGCCATCAAAAAAAGAGCAGCAATTGACTGATAAAATCCAAAACCTCTTGAGACTTGATCTATAGCAATGGATGCTTTGATAGATTTGTTGACAATTTATGAAAATTATTGGATCTTTGCCTACCTTCGATTGTACAGTTTGATTTGAGTCAGCCCATAGATAGTTTCGTTGTAAAAATGAAAAATGGGCCCTTTTTGGGAGAGATCTAGTTGCTTGCATGACAAAAAGGCTTACCGAGAGTACATATAAAAGGCTACAACAATGACAATCAAGATACCTACTGGAATAGCAAAATAAGCGTTTTAATAGACCATGTTCAAGATAGCTGTGATGATGAGAATGGGGCCAACAGCAGAGTCAATACAGGCAATCACCATCGAGTTGTCAAGAATTCCAAGGTCAGTCGTGAATTTATTGATCAGAATACCCGAAGATGCCTAGTCATAGAAAGAAGATGGAATCCTGAGGAAAGAATGTATCATGTTCTCGTGAATTTTTGTAGTGCTCATGACGATGCATGTATTGACAAGAAATTACTTCAAGATGAGAATAACTAGATTGAGAAGTGCAAGGAAACCAAGAGTCCCCCAAAATTTGACAAAACTACCTCCAAAAAAATCATCATTGCCAACTTTTACATTTTTGTAGTCAGTCAATAGTCTTAGAAACATGAGAATTATTATTTCACTGGCGACTAGCAGAACAAAAACCAGAGGAAGAAGAAAGTAGTTTAGTTTTTCAGCAAAGAAAAATTTCTGATATGTTTCACTACTAACCTTAGTGGTGTTTTCATTGTGTTCCAGCAAAGCATGAGGATCAGGAGGCTCTTCATTGGTATTTGTGCTTTCATATACTGACTCCTCAACTATTGACATCAGCCTTGTTATCAATAAAAAAGGATCAGCATTTTAGTTGCCTTCATCATCTTAGTCCCTGAACAGATGGCTGGTGCTGACATAATGATCCCATAAATTATTTTTTGATCCAACACTTTCAGGTGGCCCGTGATCTATGATCCTGCCTTCGCTCATAATCAGCAGTTCATCGCATGCCTTGAGGAGAGAGGTGCGATGAGTCACAAGAATAACCATTTTTTACTTGCTAAGAGGTTCAATACACCTTCGGAATATTTTTCTCGCAACTTTGATGTCAACTGATGCCAGAGGATGATCAAAAAGATAAATATCTGCTTAGGAATATACTGCCCTTGCTAAAGCCAACCTGATCTTTTCGCCGCCTGACAAGTTGACTCCTTTCTCACCAATAATGGTGAGGTCTTTGTCTGCCATCTTATCAAGATCACTCGCCAAGCAGCTCATCTTGACTGCTCTCTCGTAAAGCGTTTTGTTATATTGTCGACCGAAAAGAATGTTGTTTTTGATTGTATCTGTGAAAAGAATAGCTCCTTGCTCAACATATGCCACTGATCCTGTAACAGTGAGTTATCCTGTGTAGTATGGAATTTATCCAAAAATAGCTGATAAAAGGCCAGTTTTTCCTGAACCAATTTTACCAGTGATGCCATAGAGTCGAGAGGATTAAAAGTTGAAGGTGATTCCTTTCAAAGAAGGTTTATCAAATTATTTTTTCCAGAAACCATTAAAATTATCAAATTTGACTGACCCTTTGTTCAAGCTTTAAAAAGACGCACCTTCAATACTTTCCAATTTGATCGCTCTATTTTTATGTCTAGTACCCTTAGTAGCCTGAGTGAATTCAACTGGAATCATCCTAAACTATGACTAGGTATGGTTGCTTTATTCTAATTTGCCATCAGTATCGTAAAGTTTATAATCTTCATTAACGTTTATCATCGATCTTTCCTCAATGTTGAAAATCAAGGCAAACCTACTGAGAGTCACCTTTGTCTAGTAGTAAAGACCAATACCCATGACCATCAGGATTACTGAGGCCTTTATTGTCGTCCTGATCTCCATGACTGAAAAAATAGTGGGTGTGGTGAGGCCTGAAGTTGTTGAGGCCATCACAAACATGATTACAGCAATAATTAGGCCGATAGAGTTGCCGATTCCCCTCTCAACAGCTCTAAGGAAAGCAAGTTTGTTGAAACTACTGACCTCCCCATCTCTGGCATGTTTGATCAGCTTTTAAAAATTCGTTTCCCACCCATTCATTTTGATACAATTGATTCCTTCAATAAGTTGAGTGGTGATTTATATTCTTTTATCTTTCATCTGATTGACATTAGATAGATGCTACATTTTTTTTGCAGCAATTATGACTACAATGGGAACTACCAGCAATACAATTCCAAGACCGATAAAACAGGGCCAACCGATCCTCATGTATAAGATGCTGGTGATTCCTATCATCATGAAGGGAAACACTGACACTTGAATGATGGTGGCCGTTCTTTGTTCGATGAGAGTGAGTACGTTCGACAGCAAGTTGGGCAATTTATAGCGATGCTATGAGTTATTGACGACGTAGGAAGTTAGTTTAGACAATTTTGCATATAACAGCATCGCTAGGGCTGATTTTATCTTAATCGAAAGAAGGTTGGAAGTGTTGGTGGCCAGCTCCTTGAAGAGCTGAGAAAAATACCAAAAGACTGAAAGTATAGCAACATAGATGTAGGCCATGGTCTTGAAATTGTTCTCGGCTGACTGGAATAATTTCAGTAGGAACACAGAAAATGCCAATCGGAAAACTGCGTCGATATGAAACAACAGCACTGCAATTAATATTTATGGCCTAAATGTTCTGTATATCAGCAGAAATATGTCCCCGTCGTTCAAAGGCTCTCCTTGGGGTTTTCGATCGACTATTTTTTGATAGTGCTGAGTTATCAGTTTGCTAAGAGTTACTGAGGTATCTTCAGATCTGATTTATTTGAGGTTTTTGGTGGTGATGACCTGGCTGCTGGAAGGCAATTGGTCTATTTACTGTTTGACGTGAGTGAGGTATTGCAGTGTATGGAAGAGGACTGAGTTTCTTTCGAAGCGGTTGTATTTATTTTCGAAGTTCTCGGCATATTGTAACTCGTCCTGTGTGAGATGGTCAAAATCATTACTGAGAAAGTCCATCTTCTATTCTATTTAAATCGCAGGATAAAGTATTTATAATGTTCTATTTCCAACATTCCATCCCAGCTATCGCAATCACAATATCAATTGTATTACACATATCAAAACAACATCTCAAGCTGTCCTCATCCTCAGTCTACTATCATAATTTCTTTTTATTTTTTCCTGATCAAGATTTAATCTTCATCATCTACTAAAACAACAACTAACGTTATTTTGTTAAATAGTCAAAGAATATTCGATCAAGTCAAAAGAATAAACTCTCAAGGAGATTTTTCCTTCTTTTTCTTACTTTTCTTTGGCATCTTCTACTCTTCTTTCCCAACTTCTCTAACGATGTTCACTATACTAATAGTTTAGAAAAGAGCCTCTACTTCCGTGAAGTTTGCCTTGCGAGCAGTCACGCATACTGATCTTAGCCTATCTTGAAGCCCTTCTAAATTTTATTTTTCATTTATGACAAATAATCTATTGAGGCCGGGAGCTTGTAGAAAAATGATCTCGCATGTTGATAGGTCATTATGGTTCTCTTTGAGAATGTGACCGACGTTAATAACGTGTTTCTTCTACTGATCACGACGAATCTGAGAACCGATTGATTGAATTGAACTGCCAGATTGTTTGTCTCGATTGAACTGACGTTCACCAGCTTTCTGCCTGCAAACGTACTTCTTGTCTGACTTGTGCAGTACACATCTTCCTCCTTAGAAAATTCCAAAGGAAAATGAGCCTCCAAAGCACAGGATAATGCCGACTCTTTTCATGCTCATAACTTTTGCCAGCTCATCTTCATAACAAATAACTGCATTTTTAGCTTATTCTTCTTTCTTCATGTTTGTTTTTTCAAGTAGTTATTTTTGCCTTTTGAGAATGGCTTCCATGCTTGAAAAATCTTGCTGTCCTAGTTGAGTTTAGTCATAGAAATGTTCATAGAGCTCATTTTCGACAAAGCTTTAGCCGAACCCACCCTTGTTATAGTTAAGAGAAGGGTCAACCATCGACCGATTGATGTAGATTAGTTCCCCACTTTAGTTATTTTTGTAGAATACAACCGTTCTGTTTTCCAGCTTCTTATTCAGGTAGTCGTTGCGGAAGGGCAGTTTATCAATTCTGGTCCAATTATGGGTCATGTTTTTGTATTTGTGAAATCTATGCAGTGGCACCTTTTCGACCTCTACCTCTATTTGTTACCTCACATCGATAGTTTACTGCTTGTTCTTTTGCTTTTTGGGTTTGTTTTTTGCCTTGCTACGAGTTGTGATGTTTTATTCGTCGAGTTGATATGCTGTTAGGATCGGCTTGAGAGTCAAGTAGTATCTCTTGCTGCTGAGAGCAAGCGAAAGAAGGTCCTGATTGTCCAGGTAGCGCAAGAAGTGACACTTCTAATCTTTTTTCAAGAGTTCTAGCAATTGGTCCCTTTTCTTAAACATAAACAAAGAATATAATACTATAGTGATTCCCATATATAAGACCATATTCAAAATACACTGATCTAATTAATCCCAATAAGATGAATATATTCAACAAACTTAATCATACAGGTCAGTATTTGGCTGCGTTGACAAGAGGAATGTTGTATGGCTTGTCGAGCTAAAATTGAATCCTTTTCCTCGTGAGAATGTTGCTCACGATTTAGAAATTTTATTTGCTGAGAGAAACCCCCTTCAGGCTGATGAGGCTTAGACTTGGGACGTTGCTTCTTCGAAGGTCGGCAACAAAATTAAGAATGTTGTCTTATGTGAATTGATTGTAGTCTAAATTTAGTATTTGTAGAGCTTATAACTTCGTGTCTTTTAATAAACTGAGGCTTGTTCCAACCAGATTACAGCCAGAGAGATCAATATATGCGATATAAGAGCTTATTCCTCCGATCGCTCTGATTGTGACCTCATCAAGAAAATTCTGACTCAACATTAGTGCTTGAAGTGATGGAAGTCCTTTCTGAGCTAAGGCCTGCACAGATTCTGAGGTAATTCGATTATTAGTGAGATCTAACATACTCAAGTGGTCCAGATCATTATCCATCAACTCCCGAAAGGCACCATCATCGAGGTAATTATTCCCTATATAAGCTAATATTTACGCAAAGAGATGGCAGTAACACCATTGAAATTTTTACTGAGGACTATCTTCAGATCAGCTGCTGATAATTGAGTGCCTTGAAGATATAAGGAGTTGATGCTTCGAGTGGTGTTGGTGACTAGTTTTACGTATTAAGGGAGGTAGGTTGAAGAATACTAGTCATTAATCAAAAAATTGTTGACAGCAGTAGAATAAGATGGGTAGTCAGCCAAGCAAGAGCTGTTGAGGCCAGCATAGTCATTGCTGAAAGAATTAGCAACAAAATGTGCTTCTTTATTTATTTTTAAAAAATTCTTGAGGGACTAACAGTTATAAATATTTTTTGTGTACAGAGCAGATTATTCCAAGTTGTAGAAATTCAACTGTCCTAAAATATTGTAGTCTTATTCACTGAAGCTATAGGTCTTCATCTGCAGAGAAAGCACGTGATGAACAGAATCTGGATTGATATCCTCATCAAGACTGTATACATCAATTCCTGAAGCAATTATTATCTTTACTCTATTTGGATATTTCAGAAGCAAGTTCAAAAACTGAGGGTTGTTATTTTTGTCAATGTCAAGAACTATCAGATCGATTAGACCAACAGCTAACAGAGCTTATAGACCTTCTGCTCTGATATCGTTTTAATCCAGAGAAAGCTGTTGAAGTTTAGGGAAGTATGGACCAGGATAGCTTTCATTGAGCATGGCTTCAATGTGTTCGTCAGTAAGGTCGTTTTACCCAAGATTAAGAGCGTAAATGTATTCTGTTGACATCCTCCCCATCATTGCAAACTCTTCAACAGTAAAAGATATTTTCGTAATACCAAATTGCTCAAGAGTGACCTGATTCTTAGCAAGTAAATCGAAGATACCTTATTCAAGAAAATTATCGTTGAGCTCAAGCATCCGAAGAGTCAAGCAGTGTTTCTGAATAAAGGATGACAAAGTATCAACCTAAAGTTCCTGATCATTTGCTACAAACACCTTTAG
>Ga0100402_1005128_pt1 | contig 13554 bp, 11 predicted proteins | sample CryGeyme20150102_FD_80419 | JGI IMG/M metagenome (GOLD analysis project Ga0100402, IMG submission 80419) | Groundwater microbial communities from Crystal Geyser aquifers in Utah, USA - Crystal Geyser metaG 2015-0102 | ecosystem: Environmental > Aquatic > Deep subsurface > Groundwater | place...
TCAAGTCCACTATGGTACACCTTTTTACAAAAATTTGTAAAAAGGTGTACTTTTGGTGTACCAAGTACACCAAAGTACACCAAAATGGTACACCCAGTGGTACACCTTTTTACATATACCCATGTTACCGTAGTCAGAAAATGAGTGAACTATTGTATTTTGAGTATTCTGCGATACCGCTTTGCTCCTCCAGATCTACAGTACGTCTGGCTGTGGTCCAAAAAGTACACAAATGAAGAAGGCATCCCTAATCGGTTTTATTCGGCGAAGACATACTTGATGAGCTACCAGGTACCAGCAGGTACCCAGTAACTGGTGAGGTAGTAGTCTACCTGGTACCACTGAACGGTGGTAGCAGCCAATATTACTGGTATTAGGGTTGCTTTTTAGTGGCCTGAACGCGGCGCAATAGTTGCCACGACAATAAGACCTGCTGCCATCATTACCAGGTACCAGGTACTGTAAATGGTACTGTAGTCATGAGTAGTGGTACTAGTAGCCTACTAGTAGTATATTATGAAAAGAGAAGAAAGCCAGTCGGCAGTCTTTCTACAGTACCTGGTAAGATGGAGCTCAGAAGCAACTTGTTGAAAATAATGACCTCTTAAAGAAATAATGTACCAGGTAGTACCTGGTAGTCTACCAGGTAAGCGTCAACTCATCTTCTGGAGACTTTTATTTATGTTGTGTAATGACCTACTAGTGCTAAAAATATGATTAATGATACCAGTACGTACTACCCTACCGTGCTATTTTAGTCGTAGTACCAGGAAAAACATCCAGAAGCATCCGAGGATTCGCTTTTGTTAGCCACTAACTACAGTAAAGCAACCATCACCCTTTCTTCGCACTGTGTCATTATTGAAAAGAAAGGGCATGGTTTGCTCTGAATTGTGGACTCTGTACTACCTGGTACTACCTGGTACTGTAGTACCAGGTACCGTACGTAGTCACCGTATCTGGAAAAGTTCGAGCAAAATCACAACATGGAATGTAGTTGCCTGACATCAATCAACTTCAAGAAAGATGTGTACAAGTAAGTGAACCTTAATAGTAAAACATTTATGGTGGTCACTGAATTTCTATGGATTTATGCGAGAATGTGAGAAGCCGCGGCAACTAGTAGCTATGGTAAAGCATCTTATTGGTACCAGTACTGGTATATGAAGGAGATTTGAAGAAGATTTCCAACATTCTTATTATTTCGATCGATAAGCAAAAGTAATCGTCTCAATCGGCTCACAAAAAATCTTTTCTCCGCAATCTGCAAAGCATCTAGCTTCTTATCTCTCATATTTTCACCATGGACCTTTTAAATCAAGCCGCCCTCCTGAACACGCAAGCCATTGCATACCTGGAGTCTGAACAAGCCGAAGTTGCCCATCGCCATTTCAGGGCCGCTATCCGAGCGATCTCCACGGCAGCTTCATTTGACTTTGCCCGAACTGATGTGAATCTTCCTGCTCTGCCTCTGTACCGGGCGATGGTCTTGCCCGCGGTTCCATCCCAACCAAAGAGTAGCGCCCTGAATATTGTATACGAAATCTCTATTGAGAATGATGGCAAGCCGCTTCATATACAAACATTGACATTATACTCGGCTGTCCTTATCTTTAACTGCTCTGTTTGTCTGCAACGAAGCGGCAGCGAACCAGCATTGGCCAAGGCCTACCAGCTTTATCTCCAAAGCATGTCATTGCTGCAACCTTGTGTTGAAACCATGGAGTACTGTAAGGATATTCAGGTCTTGATTCTTCGTAACGAAGCCAAGTTTTTCTACTCCATCAATGATTATTCCAGTGTCCGATGCATCTTGGACAAACTCTTTCTCGTCTCCTTGAGGGATAAGATAACGAGGGAGAAATCTTCAGAATTGATTGCATCTGAAGCTTAGTCATCAAGTGCAGGTACATGCTAGCTATGTCCATGCTACAGTTTTTAGTTTTTCATTATCTCAATCCGTTTAAGAAATATTATTGCCGCAGTTTTTGAATTGCTTTGCGGTTGACGAATACTGCCTAATCAATAGATGGATGGATGCATTCGATTCACTGAGCATGTCCGAACGTGCACCTCAAATGGGGCAAACCATCTAATAAGTTTCTCCTGTTTTTGGTGCTTTTATGTGTTTTTAGCCAACGCTTTTAAAATATATCAGCGTTTCGATTTGTGTGGCAACTGACACACGGGAAAGAACCGCCACTGGAAGTGCAAATTCGAGTTACCGTAGAGGTGCACTCGGATTGAAAGAGAGGTGCAAAAAGGAGCAAACAAGTTCGTGTACCATAGGTGCGACAATCATTCACACGTATCATAACGGTACGGGTACGTAAATGCTATAAATGGCTTAGCACTTAGCAACACCCATTAATTGAAAGGTACTAGTAGTCCCAACCACAAGTTTCTCATGGCCCATTTTAATAGACGAAAGGGTTCTACTACAGCATTGGATATTGTCCCGGAACAGAAAGAGGCTGTAAATGTGGACCATGAATGTGTTTTACAAAAGAATGATGTGCAAAGGAGTTGATGAATAGGTAAAGAGCAAGATGCTGCCTCCAGAATGCGAGGTATACGCCTACCTGTCTATGTCGTCGTAGGCCTTCACATGTAAACGGATGATGATCGCATTGAAGTTTTGTCTGATGTAGCTTCTGAAGAACATTTTCGAGTATGTTTTTCAAAGTCGGGTGACGATCGACGTAAACATTGAGTTGGTCAACAATCTCGTCGTACTTCTCAGCTGACGTGAGATCAGCATCCTTGCAAGGCCCATACGATGGAACCTTGCTTTGGGCAGCGATAATAAAACAGTGAGTATTCGCCGGTTGTCCGCTCGAGCATCGGATGAGAATGAGGCATCAGAGCAGCTGTCATTTTCCAGGTGGTCATGCCGTCTTTTCTATCACACCAGGCTGCTCCAAGGATCGTTCCAACGTGGAATCACGAAGAAGTCACGTGCGAGAGCATGACGATCTGGAACATATATAGCTTTGAAACGTCTTCAGCGTCGAGGTGCTATGCTGATGCGCAACATCAACAAGGTGCAAACGAGACATCAAAGAAGAATGGGCGCAGTTTGATTGATGCTGACAACAAAGCAATAGGTGACAGCCTTGGTCGTGGCGAAGGCTTTTTGAGAGCAGCGGAACAGGTAACGCGGTGGCTCCTGAACTGCCGAAGCAGGGCATTTTGGTGAACGAAGAAGGTATTTACGTTGCTATCTTTCAAAAGGAAATGTGGCAACAATGTCAGTTTTGTTTTATTACAGTGATCACTTTGTTTCTCATTCTATATAAGCAGTATGGAAGCTCTTATTGTGACGTACACATAGGATGATGTGTTTGTTGAGTCCATGTATTTATTGTTTATTCCAGTGCCCGCGTCAAAGAAAAGAATGATACGAACAAAAGCAAATTTGCTGGCATTGGTTTTATTCGCGTCATTTTTCATACACCAACGAGTTGGGGTTGCTGATAAAATCCCGAGCTTTCGGCCATCATCGCACCATCATTGCTCATCATAACGAGAGTGGCGGTATCGCGCAACATGGCATGAAACACAATTGCAGTCATGCTAATGTAAATTGTTGTCCAAAAAGCGCCTTTGAGTAGCCAATATAGTACCAGAGAACTGGTAATTGCCATTCCGACGGCTGTTGTTTGGTATGTTTCAATTCAAAACAAATATAATAGGCACAGACGAAGAAAGGCGGACAATTATTAGTCAAATCCAGCAAGCAAAGTAAACAATACGCAAGGTTCAGAATCCATTGCTACAATTTAAAAAGGCATTCACTTACATGCTGCCTTGAGCATTCGTTCGTCTTGAATGGAATTGGTCATTCCGATCCACGCCACAGCCAAAAATCCTATTCCAATCCAGGCACTCGGTCGAAAGACAATATTGAGAGCGAACAAGACCGCCGTCAAGACCATGTAATTCAAATAAAAATAAGTGAAATTATACCGCAGTCGTTCCAAAAGCGTCGGTGGACTTAGAACGCATCCAAAGGCATTGTCTTCACCGGTTCCAACCACTTCCGACATGCCACGTAAATGTTCGCGTCCAAAGAGTCGCGTAGCAGAGGAAGATAATCCATCCGACATGGGCATGGTACCACCACCACCACCACCACTTTGATCAGGAACTTGGTTGTATCCTTGTAAAAGCTGTCTGTTATTTGTATTATTATTTATTGTATACAGTGCAAATTTCGTTTCGTCAGATCGACGGATGATGATGATTGTTGTGTCGTGTATAAGAGCAGAAATGGACAGACAGAGGAAGGGTTAACATTTAACATGAATGGAATTGCAAGTGTAGATAAGTAAGGTAACAACAAGAAGATAGGAGATTGTACTTCATTGGATCGTGTCCCACAAATCTCAAAATAAGATTGAAGTACATCCAATATCGACAGACTTCATTTTCGCCAAAGCCATGCTCCACAGCCAGCACTCACGGAGGGACATTTTATATTATTTTTTTATTCACGTTTCTCCATACAAAATAATAATACAACTCTTACCCCGGTGACTTGAAAAATCCCATGAGAGAAGATCCAGTGTTGGGATTACCTTGCCCATCGAAATTTCCAGATTGGGGCATCATCTTTGCTTTACTTCTTTTTCTTGTTGAATGCTCTCTTGGTTGGTTGGTTCTCGAATAGTATGGCAGGATGGAATTATTTTATCATTATTATTAAAAATAAAAAAATCCAAAAACAGCAACACCGCGCGCTAACAGCGGTGCGAGAACAAAGCATCTAAAATTAATTCGTGCTTAACTTGAGTCACGTTTACTGGCGACGTCAGTACCTGGTACCTGGTAATAATCTAGCTAGAGTAGACTACTACCACGTGGTATCATACTAGAGCTAGTAGGTCTGCTGGTAGACTAGTCTACTAGACTATTGCGAGGCACATTTTTTATTTTCATCAAACCACTTCTTTGACGAGGTACCACGCACGATTTATCATAAAGCGGTCGCAAAGATGCTTGAACTGGTCAGAAAATATTTTTTATCCAACTCTGCTGTACTCCTATTTTTATCTTAGTACTGTACTGTAGCATGCAAGCCATCCACACGTCCTCTTACAAATTTCACTCAAATATTATGATCATGATCACCATTCTTCTGTTCCTTTAGCTGTTCAGTCCCTTGTTTTGAGTGTTGACCAGATTGATGAAGCGATCAACTTCTTCCAAAGCCAAACAGGTCTCGGTCATATCGACCCAACATTCCTCTTCGATCATTCCACCGAGAGCATTGTCCAGTCCAGAACTGGCAATTTCCTCTACAGTTTCCCAGGCAATTCGAGCTTCGCTGGAGGTTGCCCCGTGCTGTTCGGACGCTTCCTTGGCAGCCGCCAGGGCGGCACGCAGTTCGGGAGAATCTTGAGCTGCTTTTTTGGGAGCATCTTCAATCTGAATCGATTGCATTTCGGTAGCAATTTGTCGCATCTCTGCCAATTTTTCATCCAAATTATCAGCCTTGCGCAGATTGAGCTGTTTCAATTGTTCCTTGTACTGTTTGGCAGCTTCGGCTACTTGCTCTTTGGATAACATGCGGTATGCGGGAGTCTCGAAGGCGACACTTTTGATATTTTGTTAGTTGGATGAAGGGTTTATTGTTGCATTAGCAGAGAGGAAATTGGATTCAATCGAACGGAACGCAAACGAAAGAGGAGTAAGTAAGTAAACGACCAGTAGAAAACGCTACAAAACCAAGCAGTATTTTAGGTGTCGCTAACTCCTAATTATACCTTATACGTACGTGTTGTCACTTGCATCCATCTCTTCTACAGTGTCCCAGGCTACTTTGGCTTCGGGCGATGTAGGTCCATATTTCTCGGACGCGTCTTGGGCGGCCTTGATGGCATCCGATGCGTCGGTTCGAGATTGCAGTTGAGTGGTGCGAGCTGCTGTTGCAGTTGCAGTAGAAGGAAGGGAGGGGGCCAAAAACGCAGAGGCAGATCCAGCCAGAAGCAACAGGGATAAGGAAGAAATTTTCATGTTGAAGGGGAAATTAATTAATTATTTAGATTATAATGTTTTGGTAGTTGGGTTTTGCAAAAATGGAGTGTGAACGATTTTAATGGTAGGAAGTACTGGCAGGCTCCTTGCTTGGATAGATCTTTGTAGTCTACTCGAAGGTCCAAGATAAGATACCTTATCTAATGTACGTACTCTCGAAGAGCGAAAAAAACACTCGTACTCGAGTACCCAGCACATCTTTTTTAGACTCGAAATCGAAATGAATGACGAACGTAAAAGTACGGGCGGACGGCAGGACTGTGTCTTGTCCGGGTGTCTGTTGTCTGAAATGATTAGCACTAGCTAGTCTAGTAGTAGTAGTAGTCTACCAGAGTACTACTGTAGTAGTCTAGTCCAGGCACTCAGAAAATGGGTTGTGACCTGTTTACAGGAACGGACGCGGGAAAGTTTTGCGAGGAGTGGTTCCCTACATAGCAATCGAGCTTATACAACGCACATGTACGAGGACCAGTTTCCATGTATCTGATGTGTACGCATACAAAGTTTCGTCTTTGTAAATGCATATTATTATGATCTATCCATGTTAATGTATCGCATGCTTTACTTTCACGCCGTCGTTCACACACTAGTAACTTACATTCGAAATGACAATTTTGCAATCTTTCATTCCACCAAGCTCGTGTTCGATTTCGTTCAAACAGCTGCAAAAGGCATCTTGCCAGTCCAAATGTGCTACCAAACGAATCAACTCGTCTTGACTCATCACATCGGCATCGTCACCATCATCGTCACCATGAATGTGGTGAGGAGGACAAAAGGCACAAGGCAGATCGTCATTGTTACCGTCAGGGTTCAAAGGACGAGGCTCGTCCATGTCATTCTTCTCCTGCATAGTTATATCGACATGATCAATGTCGTGGGGCGGTCCTGGACAAAAGGCACATGGGATGTCGTGACTGTCCTCGTTCGGGTCCAGGTGGCGTGGTTCTTCCAACTTCTTCCTCAACGAGTCATCGCTAACTCCATTGTCATAAACGCCATCGTCTGGGCGACACTTTGGCCCACAAGCTACATTGTAAAGTATATATAGGGTGTGAGGTGGGGATATCATGTTCTAAACAGCAGCAGCAGTAACAACAATAAAAAGCAATCACTAAACCAAGACAACACTTTTATAAAGGCACTTACGACTGTCACACAAACACATCCCTTCAACCGTCGTATCTTCGGTATTGGGTGGACCGCTGTCATCGGGAATGGGGTCTTCGTTGGGAGTGTGGTGATGACCGTCCGATGACGAGATAAAATTGTTCGATAAGTCGCCTTTCCATAGTTCTGAGGTGTAGACAAGGCTGCGAAATTGCATCGATGACGAGGAAGACGCCGTGTTATTCTTCATGTACGGGGATGAGTGGTGGTTGTTTGTTGTCGCAGAAACCGTCAAAATTGATGAGAGAGTGTAATGAGAGTCGAACATGTTGTCGTGAGATTCTTGGAAGCTCCGGAGAGCACACATTTCGGCCGCACTCTTGGATGGCATTTTCGTTTGAGAAGTAGTGCTGTTTTTCCAGGTGGCTGCAAAGTCGATGGACATTGTCTTATCCGAATGAAACTGATTGATACTGTCGATTAAGGACACAGTCAAAGGCGGCTGGGAGTTGACTGTCTTCATGGTTGAGGCATACGTGGAAGCCAAGTCCAGTACCATGAAAATAACGGAATAGATTGAGAAATGCATAGTCGAGATACTTGGTTTATTTTCATTAACTATTAATAATCAAAGATATGAGCTTCACAACTCTTTGAGAAAATATATTTTGGCTGGGGTCTTTCATTTGCTTCTCTGCGAAGCTCAAGCTGAGATGTCTCAAGAGGCACCTACGAGTCATCCTGAGGCGGTATTTCCAATGACCGGAACTGTTCCGATTTTTGACTCGATTATAAGCAATACATGAGTTTTTCCCAAGCCTCGATCAGGGCAAAACAATCAATACTAAAAACGAATAGGAGCTACTACTTGATTGGAGTCGTCATGTGAAAAAATGATGTTACATTACAGTATATTATATTATAGTCTTTTTGGTTTGTTCTTGGTATGAGACAACCTGTGTCTTTCTCGGTCGCGGAAAAAAAATAAACACAGTCGACCCATCTCGGCAAAAAGCGCCTATACACTCTCATCGTCCGCTGTTGCGGAATTGCGAGAGCCCTTGCTACCTCCCGCACCGCCGCTGCCAGCCGTTTCTGCACTTTTTAGTGATTTTAAACTGCGCGCGATCGCCCAGTCGGCCGCTTCGCTAGCTCCGGTTGCTGCAATGAAAAGTTAAAAAGCGCAAGTTAGATTTCGATCTTGAATCGCTCAACGAACCAACCAAATAACAGAACGCACCTTCTCCCCCTTCAGTCTTGCTCTGGGCAGCAATTTGCGTCCATATCTCGGCTTGGGCCAGAGCATCTTCTTCTTCCTTCAGTTGCTTGTTGCGTTTCGAATCAGAATCCTGAGATCCACTTGATTGAATAGGTCTTTTGGGACTACCCGCTGATGATGTCATGGATGTATCTTTATCTGCTTGGCTAAATCGACCAGCAGCGTCAACCACAGCCGTCCAATCTCCTCGATCAATTAACTCATCAAGTTCTCGCGCTCGTTCGGCATTGACACCCGAGATACTGGAGGATGCCGCGAGGCCTGCTCCCAAACGCGCAGCTGCTGCCTGTCGTTCCACGTCGGCAGTGGACGCAGATGTCATGCTCGCATCACTCATTAATGCTGCTGCTTCTGCGACAGCGTCCCAGTCTCCTCCTTCAATGGCTTCTTCTAAAGCCGTTCGCTCACGTTGAGATTCTGATGCACCAGCTGCAGAGTCGGGAGCATCAGGAGATTGGACTGCTCCCGGAATGCCTCCTCTTTGAACCGTACGACGAGCCTCTTGCTTGGCTGCCTTGTGTCCTGCAGTGCGTGCCTTTTGCGCGACAGCGCGCTCTTGCATAGTGCGAAGTGTCTCCACAAGTTCTTCCTCGCGGCCCTTGAACTGTTGCATCATCTCATCTATATTGTCCAACTCTTCCGGTACAACACGTCGCACCAGGGCTTCAACTTCCTGTCGAATCTCGGCTCGCTTGCGAGCTTTGGAAGCACTCTCGCTGATACTCGTGGATACACTGGGAGTGAAGCCCGATCCAGTTCCAGACCGTGTCTCAGATCCAACCGATGATGATCGCACCGATGACGCCGTACCAGACTTGACAGAACCCTCCTGCGATTCAAACTTGGCAGCAGCCAGCACTACGCCTTCCCAGTCGCCGGCGTCGACCAAATGGTCCAGCTCGGCAGCTCGGGCCGCATCCGCGCTTGAAACGGAAGAAGCATTCTGACTGCGACTGGCCCGGCTCGTGCGGCTACGAGAGGAAGCAGATTGCGAATCAGAGGCAGCAGCCAACAAAGCGGCTGTGGCTCCAACGGCCGCCCAATCTCCTGCTTCAATGGCATTGTCCAAATCGTTACGCGAGATAGCTCCATCTGGGACTTCCAAGTTCTCCAATCCAGTGCTCATTCTACGGTGGGAATGTGAGAAGAGCAAAATTGTGAGACTTATGCATTCATATTAATTCAATACAGAACGCAAAATGAGAATTCCAAATTTAACACTTACGGCGAAATGGCAATACGGTTTTCCATGCGTCGTGCAACTGCACTAGCAGCTCCAATCGCTGCAAGGGAAGATCCCGGAGGAGAATTCAACATATCCATAGAATCCTCGGCACTACCCGTATTTAAACTCGACAAACCAGCACTGGATGACCATCCAGAGCTGCCAGCATTGGAACTCGAGTCATCGTTATGTCCTTTACGAGCTGCATCACGATCAGGTGACACGGCGGGTACCTTGTGCAAAGGCGTAAATTCAGTATTGGGGGGCGCCTTTGATCTAGATTTGCCATAGTCTGTTGCCGAAGCACCGAGATTGGTTTGAACGCCTTTTGCAGTGGCTTCGACATCGTCGTCGTCCTCGTGACCTTGCATTTCATCGCCGACATCTTGAGGCTCGTAGGTTCCATACGGTTCCTTTTCCTCTTGGTTCCGACGCATCGACAAGTACAACGCCATGGGTAAAATGGCCACCACCAAAGCACCAGCCACGATACCCGCCGTAGCTCCTCCTGATAAGCCATCATCATCATCATCGGTACCAACGGCTTGATCTACTTCGGTCGGTTCTAGGCCTGTCAAGATGCGCACCACCGAGTCAGGTGGCAGATTGCGTTGCAAATCACCTCTGGCAATGGCTTCCGTAATAGTTGTTTCAAATAATGCCAAGTCCTCGTCTGGAATGTCTACGCTATCCACCAATGTGATGCGATGTCCAATATTCTCGCAACGGTCAAAGGCTGGGTTAGCCAGACCCGGATTGCATTCTATGTCGTAAAAGAGAGTGAGAAAAAAGGACAGTGTTTGTGAGACACGGGCAAAACTACAGTATCGTTTGCGCAGCACACAACAGTCGATGTATTTGACCTACCAGTCACTTCAACCGCCGTCACCATCGTGGGAAGTCGTACCTCCGCTTGCAGGTGTCGTCGAACTCCTCCCACACTACGACTTGTGCTGCTGGTAGATGTAAAGACACGGGGTGCCATTGCAGTCGCTAGAGTATTCATGGCACTGACCAGATCATTCTCGTATTCCGTAAATTCTATATTTTCCGAACTACCATCCGTCACGCTAATAGTATAAACAACTTGAGTATTTTCCACGACTTTCAAGGTAGGTGTTGCCGTAGTAGTGGTCGGCGCCAACGACAATGTCGGGGCCACCGATGGGACGTTGGTAGTAGGTGCATCTGTGGATGGAGCTGCCGTTACGGGCGGTCCCGTTATGGGTGCCAACGTTGTGGGTACCAGAGACGGCATCGCCGATGGTTCGAGGGAGGGACTGGAACTGGGTGGGTCGGATCCGAGAACCGTGGCAATGCCCTTGTCCGTCAAAAAGCACGTGGCAAACAATCGCGTTTCGTCTCGCGGCGAGGAATCCTCACCGTATCCCACAACTGGCAAGTGAGCATCGATTCCCAAACAACAATTGACATCTCGAGGATCACCACCAAATCGTTCGTCGCGACAAAGGCATGTCAGTGACACAAAGGCTGCCTGGAGCGCTAGTGGCATTTCTTGAAAACTATTCATTTCATCGAGCTGTCCTCCGGGTGTTTGAAGTTGAACAAAAGTCACGTATTCGTTCGCTTGCACCTTTCCATCGTTATTGCCATTAGCGTCCGCTTCCACCAAATGCTCGTAACACGTAACAGGTTCCACAAAACCGTCGATGATAATGTCCTCGTTGTTGCCCTCGGGCAGCAGCGAGAGTTCCTCGGGCAGTGTTTGCGCGTCACTGTTTGTGAATAAAAGTAGAAGAAGAAACGCAGCAAGCCGACATGCATCCGAGAAAGCCGTTTGTCGCGTGAAAGTCATCATGTTTTGGCTAGTGTTTTTGGAGTTGAATACAGGTACTGGTCTCAAGTCTCAAGGAAGTAAGCTGCTGAACAAGAGAAACAGAGAAACATGGAGTGTTGAATGAGCAAAGTGAAGTAATAGTGAAAACGCGCACGACGATTAGTCAAGCGATGTGGTGGTTTGATGATAAAAGAAGGAGGGAATGCGGAAGCCATTGCCAGAATTTTCATACAAATTCGTCGGGCAAGGTCATCACCAGCCACGAAGAGTTGATAACAAGAGGTTGTGGTGGTGAAGATGATCGGAAAAGAGGGACAACATGGTTGCTCTGCCGCTGCTCCACCATGACATTAATGCACACTCAAGAAGATAGCTAGTCAGCTACCCGGGTGTCCCTCCTTCCTCCTTCTTTGTTCTGCACCATTCCTTGACAAACAACCGACACCATTACAAGCACAAAATCCATTCCATCTCTCGTCTTCCTTCGTATTAACAAAACAAAATTCTTACCAAAAGTGTGTATGAGAAAAAGGTTGCGTAGGAGATACTGTAATGCCAGTCCAATCAGTTTTGTTCTTTCTAAATTTACACTCGGAACCTTTCTTGGTGACAGTTGCTGGTTTGTTGTTTTGTGAAATGCTCTCCCACACAAATACAATACAAATAGTATATATGAATCGTGAATGAATGCTGCTGGTTGCTCCGATAAAAACTTGCCAACTTCCAAGCAAAAATTGGAAATAGAAATGCTACTACTACTCCTACTGCACTGTCGTCGCCGCTGTTAATACTCTCTGGATTTGCTGTTTGTATCAGCTACCTTCTTGATTCTTGGAGTATCTCGTTCTAATGTATACTGTATATTGCAACAACGCACTGTCTTGCTATGAAACAACGATTACACTAAAAAGGGGAAAAGCTTTTTGAAGAGCGGTGCTCTTTTTGACGCTTTGGTGCAATACAGCGGTGGTAGTAAAGTACAGTACAGTAGTGATGAGTATAATAATAATAATAATGTAGTGATGAGGGGCCGTCTTGCGATGCTGTTGTTTGAGATGTGCCGTCTCCTTGATTTCACTCAATTTTTGCTTGTTGGAGAATCAACTGACTGTACCACATACAAAAATATCGTGCACTTTACCCGTTTGAACTACTGTTGAGAAAGTTGGCCCGTCGGCGCCTTTTATTACCATCAGACCAGCATTATTTTTCGTGCTTCTCAAAAAATAAGGAACAGAGAGTACGGTACCTGTACGTGTTGTAGTAAGGGAGCAAAAACATGAAGCAAGCTATGATATTGTATCCAGCACCTGGCCAACCTACTAGAAGTAGACCGCGTTGTGGAATTTCTAGGCTACCAGGTACCACTGCAGCTCAGCTGGCTGGAGTAGTTGCACTCTTCTCGTCGCGGGAGGTTCCTCTTAAGTAGTTTCTTCAGAACATGGACAGCTGAAGCTGCGCGCCTCTGTCATCGGCTGCGAAAGACTTTTCTACTACAACACTAGACTAGCTAGACTAGTCTAGGTCAAGTCAAGTATTCCAAATCGAAGTTGTTATGTACTAGTACTACGTTAGTACCGTGCTCCGATTAGTAGTCTAGTAGTGTAGTACTGGTACCTGGTACTAATCGTACTCGTATTCTGATATGCTCGTAGCAGTATGGTACTCTATTCGTTCTTAGCTAAGAATACTTGTAGCAGGCTTGGTGAAAACAACTGAAAAGGGTCCGAAGCAGCTATGAAAATAGTTCAACTGGGTTTATCTTTTCGAATCGCCTATCATTGGCTAATTTAAAATTTGACTATTACTCAAAGAGTACCTTTCATTTCCGTTGAAGAATACTTCTTCACCTGCAGTATTCCTAGTAACTTTCACCCTACTTCTGCAAATCATAATCTTTAGCTTCCGTATTTTCAACTTAAACGATTTGGAGCCAAAATACTTCCGAAACCCTCCCGTGCCGTGCCAGAAGCATCCATCTGTTATCACCATTCCCGGGATATGGAAAAATCCCGGGGCTGAGTATCCAATTTTCCGGGATATCCATATCCCGGGCTTGTTTGACGATTTAGTGATCACCAATTCCGGGATATTGAAAAATCA
>Ga0100402_1005130_pt1 | contig 13549 bp, 13 predicted proteins | sample CryGeyme20150102_FD_80419 | JGI IMG/M metagenome (GOLD analysis project Ga0100402, IMG submission 80419) | Groundwater microbial communities from Crystal Geyser aquifers in Utah, USA - Crystal Geyser metaG 2015-0102 | ecosystem: Environmental > Aquatic > Deep subsurface > Groundwater | place...
ACTTTTTATACTGCTTTCAGTGTGTTTAAACAGACTTTAATTATCAGAGTAAATTCAATTTACAAAGTTAAAAACTAGCTTGATTTGCTTTAAACGAGTACAATTTTTTTTTCGTGCGTTTACTCTAAGTGTTCACATTTCTTAAATATAAATTCCAAAAAAATTCTTACTTTTGTACTACCTAAAAAAAAGTAATTTTAATCCAATAAATACATAAAATAAAATAGCTGAAACAACTCCTTCAACTGACTTAAAACGTGTTGCCTTACACGAGATACACATAGCTTTGGGCGCAAAACTAATTCCTTTTGCTGGTTATGAAATGCCTGTTTGGTATGCTTCTCAAACTGCTGAACACCACGCTGTTCGTGAAAAAGTAGGTATGTTTGATGTTTCTCACATGGGCGAATTTTCTGTAAAAGGCCAAGAAGCTGAAGCTTTTTTGCAATATGTAACTTCGAACGATGTTGCTACACTTTATGACGGAAGAGTTCAGTATTCTTGTCTTCCAAATGACAAAGGTGGAATTGTAGATGATTTGTTGGTTTATAAAATGGCAGAAAATGATTATTTTTTGGTTGTCAATGCTTCTAATATCGAAAAAGATTGGAACTGGATGATGAAACACAAACCTGAAAGTGTAGAAATGACAAATATTTCTGATGGTATTAGTCTTTTTGCTGTTCAAGGTGCAAAGGCTATTGATGCGCTTCAACCTCTTACAAAAGCTAATTTAAAAGAAATTCCATATTACCATTTTGTAAAAGACACATTTGCAGGCGTTCCAAATGTCATTATTTCAAATACAGGGTACACAGGTGCAGGTGGTTTTGAAATTTATGTAAATAATGAAAATGCAGTTGAAGTTTGGAATGCTATTTTAGAGAGTGGTGCAGCACACGGAATTATACCTGTTGGATTGGCAGCAAGAGATACACTTCGCTTAGAAATGGGCTTTTGTTTGTATGGAAATGATATAAATGATACTACTTCGCCGTTAGAAGCTGGCTTAGGTTGGATAACAAAATTCAATAAAAAATTTATTAATAGTGAAGCCTTAGAACTTCAAAAGAAAGAAGGAATTACTAAAAAATTGGTAGGTTTTGAAGTTTTGGATAAAGGAATTGCTCGTCAGCATCACAAAATTTTTGATGCAGAAAACGGTGGAAACCAAATTGGAGAGGTTACTTCGGGTACAAAATCGCCTTCGCTTGGTAAATCTATCGGAATGGCGTACCTCAAAAAAGACTTTATAAAAGCAGGAAGTGAAATTTTTGTAGAAGTAAGAGAAGGAAAACGAATCAAAGCAGAAGTGAAAAAATTTCCGTTTTTGCAGAAGTAAAAGTTCGTTTTGTAGTTGAGTAAGATAGCTTTATCGAAAAATATCTTTTTTTATATACTATAATTCAGTTTATGGGGTTATTGGTATAAATTCTGACTATTTTAGTAAAAAGATACAAGATTTATTTCTTTGAAAAATGCTATCTTACTAAACAACTGAATTATCATCAACTAATTCATACTCAATTACTCCTGAAACAACTAAAGGCTATGCGACAAAAAACTATATATTTTTCTATCAATTCTCTTATACATAGTGTAAGCTGTTTTTTGATTTTGCTCTTTTGCTCTTTTCATACGCACGCTGATAGTTATGCACAAGAAGTAAGCATTCAAGCACAAGCTACCTCTCCCAAAACGGTCATTGTACGTTGGCAGTTACAATCGGCTGCTGAAACAATTCCTATTTCTTATTTTGAGGTAGAGCGCAGCATAGATGGACGCAATTTTACAACCATAGAAACCATTCAGAGCAATGATGTAGAATATTATTCTTTTGTGGACAAAAAGGCTTTTGCTTCTCGTCTGCATTATCGTTTGAAAATCTTGAATACGGTAGGTAAAGTTACCTATTCTGAAACTATGCCTGTTGATGTTATTCTTTCACTTGCTTCAAATCAATTTGTTCCTTCAAAAGTAGAAACCTCTTATATCAAAATTCATTTACCAAGTGCAGACAAACACGCAACAGTTCAGATTTATGATGCCGACGGAGTACTTTATTTTTCTGTAGAAGCAGACAAATCACCTTTGATTATTGATATAAATGGTTGGCAGAATGGAGAGTATTTTGTTCATTTTCGTTCGGCACAGCGTACAGAGGTAAATCAAATGCTTGTAGAAAGATAAAACCAATTTATGGTTAGATTTTAAAAGTCAGCATCGAATACACAGTTGTAGTTTACTATCGTTTAAGAAGGCGCCTCTTTGAAGATGTTTGTCAAAATTCAATTATAATTTGAAATAATTCTTGTAGATACGATAGTCTTTTTGTAATTTTGCACCTCATTGCTTTAAAATATTCATAAAAACGATTTAAGAATAGAAATAAAAATGTTAGAATATACGATTTTGAGTTTCTCAAAATTTTAAATTTTAAATCTGAATTTTGACTTTTACATTCTTAATTTATTTAATTCCATACTATTATGAAACGTACTTTTCAACCTTCACAACGTAAACGTAAAAACAAACATGGTTTTCGTTCACGTTCAGAAACTCCAGGTGGACGTAATGTACTTCGTGCAAGACGTGCAAAAGGTCGTCATAAACTTACTGTTTCTGACGAACGTACACACAAATAAGAACTACTTCAACTCTAGTATTTCTTTTACTTTTACTATTTATTATTATTTAAGGTATAAATTAGGGCTTTTTGGTACAGACATTTTATTTAAAAAACTATTTTAGTTTAATTTGAATAACTTGCTACTTGAAAGCCTTTTTTTTGTATCCATTTTTTTTACTCTGATGGAAACAAAATAGTTAAAAACAAGTCTTTAAAAATGTATTTCATTCCTCTGTGTTCTCCTTAACTCTGTGTTTAAAATTGTATTCGTAGTTATTTCATTAAACCTTGACTAAACTCTATCAATAATTCATACAAATTTTGATACCCAAAAAGTGATAGATTTTGAGGAACATCGTTTATATCGTGATAGGCTTGACTGCCTCCATTCAAATAAATAAAAAAACTAGGAACTCTTTTTTTATGGAAAAAATAATGGTCAGAATTCGCTGCTTCTCCTCTGCTTTTTATATTTTTTAGATAATTATTTTCTGCATTTATCTTTTTGAGAAGCTCAAATTCTTTTTTGTGAATGGTTGCATTTACTACCGTTGCGCCCTCTTCTCCTGTTCCTATTAAATCTAAATTTATCAAAAATTGAATATCTTTTAATGGAAAAAGTGGATTTTGAGTATAAAACATCGAACCTAAAATTCCAATTTCTTCCGAACCAAAAGCCATAAAAGCTACCGAATAATCAGGAGGATTTTCTGAATAATATTTTGCTAACTCTAAAAGCATCGCTACACCAGCAGCGTTATCATTTGCGCCTGCAAAATAAACATCTTTACCCATTTTACCCAAGTGGTCGTAGTGAGCTGAAAAAACTACTACTTTTTGAGAATTTTTTGTTCCTTTTATGTAACCAATTACATTTTGAGAAGGCTGAGATTCTACCAACTTTGATTTTACTTTGAATTTTAAAGTTGATATTTTCCCTTCTTTCTTTGCAGCCTTCAAATCTTGCAAATCTATCAAATCAAGAGATTCATAAATAGGAAAAATACTATCTAAAACTTCAAAATAAGGCTTTGAGTACACAACAGGCGAAGGCACACCAATTAATTTTTCTGTTCTGACAAAAACACCTTTTGCTTCTTGTATTTTTTCTAAAAAAGAAGGATTTTCTTGCTGTATTTTCTTTGTCCATTTATCTGAATACATAACTGCACTCTTTTTCAGAGCTACTTTATTAAATGCGATTTGTGCTGAATCATTCTCAAAAAAAGTTGAATCTAAATATAAAATTCCTACTTTTCCCTTTCCAGCATTTGAAAATGAAGCAACTAAATAGTCTTTCCCTCCTTGAAAAGTATTTTTTTTAGATTTTAATTGTATTTTTTTTGGAAAAGTATTTACAGATTTTAGATTAAATGATTGAAAATAACTACTTTTGTATTTTAATAATCCTATTTGTTCAAATTGTCTTGCAATGTAACTTGCAGCAAGTTGTTCGCCTTTATTAACATACCCTCTTCCTTCCATTTTAGGACTACAAAGTATATTTATTGTATTCTTTGCATCGCTTATTAGGTTAGGATAGTTTTTTTTCTTTTGACTTTGGATTTCTTTTGAGATATTACTTATCGAATCTTTTTTTATTTTTTTTTCTATTCTACTGTCCTGTGCAAAAACTGAGGTAGTGATAGAGAAAAAGAAGAAGAAAAATAAAATGCAAATAATACTACTAAGAATAGTATAACAGAATTGATAGTAATTTATTAAAAAGACATTAGAATAAAGCGAAAATATCCTTTTGTTTATTTTTTTATCTATGATAGAAAAAAAGAGGTTCATTTTTAGTAAGATTATTTTATTTTTGATTATTTACTTATTATTTATTTAGAATGTTTTCTAAAAATTTTATTTTCACAGCTCTTTTTTTTGGGATTGTACTACTCTGTATTTCTTGTTTAGGAAGCGAAAACAAAGCTGAATATAAACAACTTTACACTATTTTACCTACTGACTCTAGTAGTTTTAGTATTTCTTTAGATGGAATCGAAACAATCAAAACTCCTGCTTTTAATTTAGATGGAAGATGGAAAATGATAGGAGATTCTACACAAAAAACGAAACCTTTATTTTTGATTTTTGAAGGTAGAAAAATTTATTCTAGTTTGAGTTCTGATTTTTATTATACAGAAAAAAATACTCAAAAGGGTAATTATCAAGTTTTTGCTCTCTATAATAAATGTGCTGATGAAAGTGGAATTTATGATAAAAAAGGCAAGTTTCTAGTTATTGGAAGTGGAGATGAAAAGCTAGTTTGTTATAAAGTTCTTTCTTTTACTTCTAAAAAACTTATTCTTTATGATGTTGCAAAAGGAGGAGAATTAAAATTTATGAAGATAGGAATTGGGGATTAGGAATTGTTCCTATTCTCTATTCTCCAATTCCCATTCTCTAATATTCATCTTCATACTCGTCTTCTATTTCGTATTCTAGTTCTTCGTTATCTTCAAAAAGTTTTATAGCAGGCTGATAATTCGAACACATTTTCAAACAGCGAGAAAGCCAACGAACAGCTTCACGAATATAAGGCATAGCTTGTTCATCGCCTGTAAATTCTGCATCTTCTAATAATAACAAAGCTGCATCTAAATATGCCTTTCCAAAATCATAAAGCACCCCCGGTTGATCTTTTACATACAAAAACATAGATTCATAGAGGGGTTTGGCTTCTTCTATTTGCCCCCAATAACCTAATAAATTAGCTTTTGTAAGCTCTGCATAAGAGGAATCAATATCAGTTTCTATTCTATTTTTGGCAATAAAATCAGCAAATGCACCAACTAAGAAAGGTACATTTTTCCAAAAACGAGGACGCAATTCTCTTTCAGTACAGCTATCACATTGATAGGTTTTTTCAAATGAGAATGCTTTATCATCTTTTCCGTAAAAATAAGCCTCTACTTTTGGTGTAACCTGCAAACGATTGTAATAACTACAAACTGGGCAAATTTTATAATCATTCAAATCTGTATAATTTCCATATTTATTAAAAATAGAATCACAATATCTACAAAAAATATACTTTGTTGGTTTGATATACGATAAATCTAAATGACTTCTACAGGTCGGACATTCAGCTTTTCTAAAATTATGTAATTCACCCTGTGATTTCAACTCTTCTTTTCGCTCTTCTACTTGAATCTCTGTATATTTTCTATCAATCATACTCTTTATATCAAAGGCTTCGTCTTCCTCTACACGAATTATAAAGCCATTGAAATGAGGCAATAGAAATTCATCAACTGCCGTTCTTGCATCTGCTTCAATAATAAAAGAAAGACGGTTACGATAACGAACCACTTCTTGAATATCTTCAAAAGCAAGCATTTCTCCATCAAAATAAACGCCTTCATCTTCGATAGAACCCTGTTTATCAAAAAAAGAAGTCGGTTTGTTGTTTGTATTTAAGAATCGAAAATCAAAATCGAACATAATTTTGCACTTACCAGTAATTAGTTACCAGTTAATTTCCTAGTAACTATAAAATAACATTGAATAGAATAATTTAGAATGTAAATATAACAAACTATTTGAGGATAATATACTGATTTTCTTTAACTTGGTCAGACTTAATAAGATTATTTTCTTACTGATAAAGAATGAGTTATATTTATTTTTCCCTTGAATCTCCTCTAATTTGCGATTGTTTCAAAATTATTCATTATAAATTCATAAATTCGCAGTATTGAAAGATGTATTTTCAAAAATACTAAAAATAAATTATTTACTTATAATCAACACACCAATACCAATTATATGGCAACAGAAGGAATACCAGTCAAACCAGATAAAGACGCATTTGACGGAGAATTACAAGAGATGTTTGGACACCCAAAAGGACTTTTTTATCTATTTTTTGCAGAAATGTGGGAACGATTTAGTTTCTATGGAATGCGTGCATTATTGACACTCTACATGACCAAAGTCTTGTTTTTTGGAGATGCCAATGGAGAAAAAATATCAATTACTATCTATGCTGCTTATGGTGCATTGGTTTATGCTACTCCGTTTATTGGTGGAATGATAGCCGATAAATTACTAGGATATAGAAAAGCAATTATGCTTGGAGGGATTTTGATGGCAATCGGACACTTTGTTTTGGCAATAGAAAATGATATTGCTTTTTATGGTGCTTTAGCTTTAATTATTGTAGGAAATGGCTTTTTCAAACCGAATATTTCTTCTTTTGTAGGAACACTTTATAAAGAGGGAGATGCTAGACGTGATGCAGGTTTTACTATTTTCTATATGGGTATCAATGTCGGTGCTGCTGCTGCCCCTCTAATTTGTGGTTGGTTAGGCGAAACATATGGCTGGCATTGGGGTTTTGGAGCTGCAGGTGTAGGAATGCTTTTAGGCTTAGGTGCTTTTTGGAACGGAATGCGTGAAAACGTATTTGGTCAAGAAGGTCATCCACCAAAAGGGAAAGGAACATTAAAGCAAATGACAGAGTCTATTGTCTATGTTGGTGCTTTCATGACAGTTCCTATTTTTACATTTTTGATGTGGAAAAATGAATATGTTTCTTGGATTTTGTATGCTGCCCTTGCTGTAAGTATTGCTTATGTGATTTTTATCTTTGTAAGAGTTTCAAAAGAGGAAGCTCAACGAGTTTTTGTAGTTTGTTTGCTTACATTTTTTATTACCGTTTTTTGGTCATTTTTTGAGCAAAGTGGTAGTTCGCTTACACTTTTTGCAGATAATAACGTAAATCTAGTGTGGCTAAATGCTTCACAAACTAACTTTATTAACCCAGGGTTTATTGTAATATTTGCGATTTTATTCTCTGCTATGTGGGTACAACTCTCTAAAAGAGGACTCAATCCAATTACTCCAATAAAATTTGCTTTAGGAATTGCTCAACTTGGTTTAGGATTCTTAATTTTTGCTTTTGCTATTCGTTATGTAGATGATAGTGCAAAAGTACCTATGATATTTTTGGTATTAGGTTATTTATTTATGACTTCTGGGGAGTTATTTATTTCTCCAGTAGGTCTTTCTAAAGTAACAGAACTTACTCCTAAACAGTACGTTGGTTTTATGATGGGAGTTTGGTTTTTATCATCTGCCTTTGCTCACCATATTGCAGGAATAATTGCTAATCTTACAGCAGGTGGAGGAAAAGATACGGTCGCATCTGAGCCTACTTTTATTGATATACTTGTAGAAATGGTAACAGGAGTTTCAGCAGAACAGGCTTCTGGCTTTAGTGAAGGAATGGAAAAACTTTATACCTATTCTACGGTGTTCTCACAAGTAGGATTTGCTGCTCTTGGTTTTGCTATTTTTGCCATTATTCTGTCTCCATTTATGAAAAAATGGATGCACGGAATTAAATAACATTTCTTTTTAGAATAGAGAAAAAACAGAAAAATCCTTATTCAATTCTCTATTGGATAAGGATTTTTTAATTAAAAATAAACCGTAATTAACAAAATTAACAATGGAAGAAAAAACAGTAAATATTTTAGCTATAAGCATTATTGCTTCTATATTTTTGGGCGTATTTGGAATGATTGGCTATTTGGGTATTACAACCTATAAAAAAGAAACTACTTGCAGAAAGTATAATGAAGGAAATACCACAGCAATAAAAGAGATGATTTTAGATGAATCTATTTCAGTAGATTATGGGTGTCCATATCCTTTTTTGGCGTATTCTTCAAAAATAGGAGATATAGATATGGTAACATTTCTAGTAGAAAATGGCGCAGAGATAGAGAAAAAATTTACTTACAAAAGTCCAAAAATGCGTGCCTATAAAATTACACATACACCTCTTTTTTATGCTATTTATGGCAAATACGACGCAAAAAGAATTGATTTTCCAATGGAAATAAGTGAAGATTTTATTGCTTGTTTGGCATTACTTGTAGAAAATGGTGCTAGTTTGGATACTCCTTGTGGAAGAGAATACGACGAAACAGTAAACGATAGTTTAAAAACAGTTTATAGAAATGAAAGCCCTGATTCACAAACAGCTAGAGAAATTATAAAACTGATAGATAATAAATTATTAAACGATTTTGAAGCAAAATATTAATTTATATTATTTCAAATAGGTATTTTCATATCCTGCATTTCATCATATAAATCATACAAATCACTTGCTAATCAGTTATAGTATTTATGACAATTATAAAAACAATTCAATCTTTTTCTAAAAAAAACAATTTTGATTTAGAAAATAAATCTATTCTTGTGGCTACAAGTGGTGGCGTAGATTCGATGGTTTTGATAGATATTTTATTACAAATTAATGCTATTTCTAATCAAAAAATCAAAAAAATTGGAATTGCTCATTGTAATTTTTCTTTAAGAGGAAACGAATCTGATGAAGATGAAGAGTTTATTAAAAATTATGCAGCAACAAACAACATTCCTTTTCATTCTATAAAATTCAACACAAAAGAACTTGCAGCAGAACAGCAAAAATCTATTCAGTTGATAGCTAGAGAGTTGCGTTATGATTTTTTTGAAAAAATTAGCCAAGAAAATGAATATAATAATGAATATAATAATGAATATGATTTTGTTGCAACAGCTCATCATTTGTCCGACTCTTTAGAAACTTCTATTTATCATTTGAGCAAAGGGACAGGCATTGCAGGAATACGTGGTATTTTGCCAAAACGAAAAGTTTCAACAAATAAAGCTCAAATTATTCGTCCTTTATTATGTCTGACCAAAGCCGAAATTCTAAATTATGCCAACCAAAATAATCTAACATGGCGAGAAGATGCCAGTAACCAAACCGAAAAATACAAACGAAATTTTATTCGTCATCAAATTATTCCTCGTCTAAAAGAAATAAATCCAGATACCGAAAAAACTTTTTTAGATACTTCTGAAAGGTTGCGAAGTATGGAAAATTTACTTCAATTTCATGTAAACCAATTTGAAAAAACAATTTTAGTAAATAAGGATAAAAGTAAATCAATACAGGTTTCAGAAATAAAGAATTTGATAGAACCTTTACTTATCATTTCTGAATTTTTGAAAAAGAAAGGATTTTCGTATAAACAAACCCAGCAAATTATAAAACAATTAGAAAATAGTGAACAAGAAGAAACAAAAACGTTTATTTCAAAATCACACGTTCTTTATACCAATCAGAAAAGATGGCTTTTAGTAAATCAAAAAGAAAATCAATTAAATAATAAAAATGATGACGAATTTTTGATTGATTTGACTATTCATTTTAATAACTCAGAAAAATATTCTTTCAAAAATGAAGAGCAAGAAATTACTTTAATCTTAAAAAAATGTGACCTAAAAGAAGTAGATTTTAAAAGTGAAGCTATGTATTTAGATTTGGATAAACTGGAATTTCCTTTAGTGTTGAGAAAATGGCAAAATGGAGATAAGTTTATTCCTTTAGGAATGAAAAACAAAAAAAATATAGGCGATTTTCTGACCGATTTAAAAATTCCTATTCATCAGAGAAATTTTGTTTATGTCTTATTATCCAAAAATGAAATTGTTTGGGTAGGGATTATTGAAAATAATAAAGTAACAGGTTTGAGAATAAATAATAATTTCAAACTCACAAAATCTACTCAAAACATAATTAAGGTAAATTAAACTCTCTTTATTTTATAAAAAAACTCAATCCTAAACTTCAAATTAGGTAATCTTTGCTTTTATTCGTTTTTTTGCATTCCATTTATAAAGTAGCTAACAGGTTAGCTTCGCTGATTTACAATTCCAAGCTGCTAGAAGATAACAGTATATAAAAACTCAAAACTATGCAAACTCCAAACGACGATAACAACAGAAATGACGATTATAAAGAAAAAAGAGAATATAGCAGTTCAAGACACAATAAAGCACAAAGACAAACCACTTCTAATTTTATTTTTGGTTGGCATCCTGTCTTAGAAGCACTTCGAAGCGATAAAACCATTGACAAGGTATTAGTAGAAAAAGATTTCAAAAGTGAGGAAATGACAGAACTCATGCAACTCGTAAAAAAGCAAAGCATTTATGTTCAGCGAGTTCCTACCGAAAAACTAAATCGTATTACACGAAAAGCGCATCAAGGCGTGGTTGCTTTTATTTCTGAAATTGATTTTGTTCCTTTAGAAAATATCGTCGCAGGAGCTTTTGAAGCAGGAAGATATCCTTTGATTTTAATTTTGGATAGAATTACTGATGTTAGAAATTTTGGTGCGATTGTTCGTTCGGCTGAATGTACAGGTGTAGATGGAATTGTAGTTCCGACACGCTTAACGGCTCAAATGGGTGCAGATGCTGTCAAAACTTCGGCTGGAGCGTTGATGCACATGCCAATTTGTAGATATAGAAGTTTGGTAGGTGCAGTCAATTTCTTGAAAGAATCGGGTTTGAAAGTCGTTGCTTGTACTGAAAAAACAGATACTCAAATCTATGATTTAGAACTTGGAGGTCCTTTGGCGATTGTGATGGGTTCGGAAGAAGTAGGTATTTCTGGAGAAATTTTAGAAATTGTAGATGCAAAAATGAGCCTTCCCATGACAGGAAAAATAGGTTCGCTTAATGTTTCTGTTGCAACAGGAGTTGCACTTTACGAAGTTGTTCGTCAAAGAAATTAATTTTACAAAAAATATTAATACAGTTCGAAGTAATTGAAATTTACTGGTAACTGATAACTGTTTACTGGTAACTGATTATGTGGAGTTTTTGGGAAAATAAATCATTCAAAAAGTACGATTATATTATTGTCGGTGCTGGTATTACAGGACTTTCGACGGCTGCTAGTCTTGTCGAAAAAAATCCAAAGGCTAAAATAGCTGTTTTGGAAAGGGGTTTTTTACCGACTGGTGCAAGTACAAAAAATGCAGGTTTTGCTTGTTTTGGAAGTCTTTCAGAAATTGCATCTGATTTGGAAACAATGAACGAAACCGAGCTTACAGACCTTGTAAAAAACCGTTTGCAAGGACTTGAAAAATTGCGTACTCGCTTGGGAGATAAAAAAATAGGCTACAAAAATTACGGAGGATATGAGCTTATTTTAGACAAACAAATTCCGTATATAGAGCAATTAGATAAAGTAAATGAACTTTTACAACCTATTTTTGGTGGGCAAAATGTTTTCAAGACCAAAGATGGCTTAATAGAAGGTTTTGGTTTTAATGCTCGTCATGTGCGTAGGATTGTCTATAACCGTTTTGAAGGACAGATTCATACAGGAAAAATGATGAAATCGCTTTTAAAATATGTTCAAAAACGAGGCGTTACTGTTTTTACAGGCTGTGAAGTAATCAGTTTTGAAGATACTCAAACAGAAGGAAACGGAAAAAATAATGTATCTGTAAAAATCAAAAATCCTTTAGAAAATAAAGGTCAGAATTTTTCTGATATCGAACTTGTGGCTTCAAAAGTAGCTATTTGTACAAATGCTTTTACTAAAAAACTCATTCCAGATTTAGACTTACAAGCAGGGCGAGGGCAAGTTTTGGTAACCAAACCCTTAAAATATTTGCGCTTTAAAGGTACTTTTCATCTTGATGAAGGCTTTTATTACTTCCGAAATTTTGGAAGAAGAATAATTTTGGGAGGAGGTAGAAATATGGATTTTGAAGGCGAAACAACTACAAAATTAGAAACAACCAAATTAATTTTGGAAGATTTAAAATCAAAACTAAGTGATATTATTATTCCAAAACACAAATTTGAGATAGAAACTACGTGGGCAGGAATAATGGCTTTTACAAAAACCTCAAAAACAAAAATTCCACTTCTTCAAAATTACTCAAAAAATATCGTTTTAGGAATTCGTTTGGGTGGAATGGGGGTCGCTTTGGGAAGCAAATTAGGTGAAGAAATAGCTTTGATGATGAAAGATGGAGATTAGAATTTATATCTCAGAATCAATCTCCATGTCCTAATTCCCAATTCCTAACGTGTTCCAAAAACTTGTGTCCAATAATCGCCTTCTTTGCCGACACCCATTTCTTGAAAATTTGGATTCATGATATTTCTACAATGTCCTTCACTATCTATCCAACCTTCAATAACGGCTCTTTCGTTTGAATAACCTTTTGCGATATTTTCTCCATAGGTTCTCCAATTATAACCTTGTCTTTCCATTCGTGTTCCTGGATATGAACCATCTTTTCCTGTATGAGAAAAGTAATTTTTATTATTCATATCCTTACTATGAAGATAGGCAGTTTTTGCAAGAGCTTCGTTCCAAGTAATTGTTCTTACGGCTGGCATTTGTTCACTCCCACATCTACAACCCTCCGTTCGATATTGATTTACTAAATCTACTAATTCTTGTCCATTTACATTAAACGTTTCCGAATCTGTGCTTTGATTTGGTTCAGTTTCTAACTCTTCACAAGAAAATAAAACAATAGAAAGAAGTAATAAAGAATACGACTTTATTTTTTGAAAATTCATAAGTAAAAGATAGTTTTGTTGTTCAATTTTTCTAAAAACCTTGCAAATAGTTTGCCTAAACTCTACATTTTCTATAAAAGCAAACTATTCAATTACAGGTTTAAAAAAAGATGAAGACGGAAAATGTTCATGATAGGCAGGAAAATCTTGAAAAGGAGCAATCCATTCGGGCATTGAAAGATGGCGAACGTGGCGAGATTCTGTCGAAAAACAAAAATCAGTCAATAAAAAAGACTTCGAAATTTGTCTTTGATGAGAATGGTATATTTCAATTTCTTTTTTTTGAATAAATTTATAAGAAACCATTCCAGTTATTCCTACCAAAAGAAATAACCAAAGTGGAATAATATAGACAAAATAATTTTTCATAGCTTTTTAATAATTTCTATCAAACAACTATCAACATGAGTGACATTTTTAAGTATTTGATTTTCAGTTGCAGCGCAACGTAACCTTTGTAGAACCTCAAAAATGAACTTTATTAGAGCTACAGAGTAGCTAAACCTTGTAATTTGGAAT
>Ga0100402_1005134_pt1 | contig 13538 bp, 8 predicted proteins | sample CryGeyme20150102_FD_80419 | JGI IMG/M metagenome (GOLD analysis project Ga0100402, IMG submission 80419) | Groundwater microbial communities from Crystal Geyser aquifers in Utah, USA - Crystal Geyser metaG 2015-0102 | ecosystem: Environmental > Aquatic > Deep subsurface > Groundwater | place...
GCACCTGCACCTGCACCTGCACCTGCACCTGCACCTGCACCTGCACCTGCACCTGCACCTGCACTTTCCGTAACATCGCCTGCACCTGCACATTCTGTATCAGCACCTGCACCTGCTCCTTCTGTAACATCACCTGCACCTGCACCTTCTGTAACGTCACTTGCACCTGAACCTGCACCTGCATCTGCGTTGGCTGCAGCTCAAGCACCTGTTTCTTTTGATCCCGTTTTTACTTCAGCACATAGGCCTGATTTTGCTCCAGCACCAGTGTCAACTTTTGCTAAAGTACCAGCACCTTCTGCACTTGCACCTGCACCTGTTTCGGTACCAGCTCCTGCTGCCTTTGACCCAGTTTTTACTCCAGCACCTGCCAAAATACCTAGCGTTCCTCAGAAGGCAATCAATCTCTTAAAGAAGGCAATCACATCCAAAGATTCAGATAGAGAAGCCCTATTCAAGAAGTCATTGACTGCGCCATCCTCAATATCATTAGAAGAAGCAGACAGGCTTGTTAGTCCCGATGTACGTAACAAATCAGCCCTATGCCACACCGATACGTGGTTTACTCCGGTCTCCTCACTCCTTTCTGTATCACTTATTTGCAGGAGCTGCTGAAGGCTATAGCCTTGTTTTGCGGTACTGTACGAGAGATAAAGCAATCGAACAGCGCACCTGAGATTACCTCGGCTAGGCAAGTAGCAATCACAGCCAGACAAGTTATCATAGATCACTAGTAAGTCTACACTGTCCCCAGTCAAGAATTCGCTTTGTTTTTGAATCCAGCCTTCGAGTTTTCTGATATACTGACACTTTCTTTCAACCACAGTGGCTCAGACAGCGAGACATTGAAGAACTTTGAGAAGGGTTTAGTTCCAGCATTTGCGAAAAAGCGACAAGTGAAGCCTCCAGCTAAAGCTACAGGTGCAGCACCAGAAACGACAACAGATGCTTTTAGTATACCTGAGTGGAAAAAGAAGCTACTCGAAAAGAAGCAAGCCAAGTTTGCTTCTGTCGTCCCTACACCAGCAACGACCGCAACCCCATCCGAATCCGCCTTTAAACACGCCCCGGCAGCTCAAGGACTTTCCTCAAGAGCCGCTCCCGCGACAAAACCTGCTGCCATTCCGAAAATCACTACAACTAGTGAGACCCCAGCAGCTTCAAATTCGCCAGAATGGAAGAAGAAGCTTAAGCAACGAGCTCCAGTCGAGGCAGCGATGCCAGCGACACCAGCCGCACCCGCCGCAACACAGCCAGACGCAGGCAAAGCCATTCCAGAATGGCAGCAGAAGCTAAAGCAACGAGCTCCAGTCAAAGCGGCGACACCACCCGCATCTCCCGCACCACAGCCAGACACAGACAAATCCATTCCGGACTGGCAGAAGAAGTTGAAGCAACGAGCCTCAATCAAGGCAATGACATCATCTGCATCTCCTGGACCCAAAGCAGATACCGGAAAGAGTGGCATTTCCGAATTACAGAAAAGGTTTCTTTCGAAGAAGTCCATCGAGTCTAAGGAAGCAGCACCATCATCGCAAGTTTCGACAGAAGACCAGAACATCAAAACGGAGCAATTGAACGTACACGCTCAAGACGAGAGTAACACAAGAGAAAAGCCAAAATTTCAAATACAAGAAGTGCCTTCAGCCGAGAAGAGCAAGTCAAAAAATGTTGAAACTGAGCACGAGCTTCTCGAAGAAGAAAAGAAGGTGGAAAAGGAGCGAGAAGCAGCGCGAAAGGTGGAAATATCTCGACTCGAAGGTAGATCTTCATTATCCCGAGAGCTTGCGGTCGACGAAATGGGAGCAGGAACGATGAAAGAAGCCGGTATTTCTGATGCTACGCCGGCTGTTTCGACCGCACCCACGGTGTACGAGGAAGAGGAAGCGGTAGAAGAGGAGTTAGTCATCGACGAAGACGGGAACGAGGAATTTGCAGTAGAAAAAACTCTAGCAACACGACGAAAGTCTGGTAAGAAATCGAGGGCTATGTCAGAATACACCATTGAAGAGATTGTCGACGAGGGCTCCGAAGAATACGAAGAGGAATTCATCGAGGACGAGGGTTACGAAGAAGAGGTGTTTGAGGATGGAGACAACGCTCCCGCTTCAACCCCCACTGAGCGAAGTACCATCTATGAAGAAGTAATCGAGGACAGTGAAGAGTTCGAGGAGGAGGAGATTGTTGGCTGAGATTAATTTCTTGCGATTTCCTATTCTTTGAATTGCCTTTTCCGCAATTTGTGAGTACTGTACCTGCAGAATTCAATACTCTAGCATGCGCACTTCTAGAGAGCCACCACTAAAGTAATTTTAATAAAATGCAACACTCAGCTGTGCACTAGCACCCAATAATAGAGCACTCACTCTGCCTGCACCCAAACATTAATTTTACTCGTAGGACTCTGCTAGTCTAGTAGCTACTGAGTAGATTGCTACTTGTGCCAAGTTTGTTGCTTTTCAGTGCGCTCTCTTGAGTCACGAATACGCAGGGGCAAATAACAGATACTGTTACTGTAGACTACTAATACTAGTAGCCTACTAGTAGTAGTAGCTACTACTAGCTAGCTACTCGGAGCACTAGCTAGACTACTAGTAGCCATCGCTAGTAGCAAAGTGTAATTTCATGCTAAAAAAAAAATCCTTGGTGGTTTTTCATCGAACGCTTGCAACTTGCAACTATCATTCTTTCTTTGTTGAAAAGAAAACACCCAATGGAAGACCAGGAAGATACCAACATCCTTTTTCGTTTAATTAAGGCGAAACATTGGGCGAAAGTGCGAGAACTGCTGCTGTCTTCCATGAGCGCAAGTGCAAATGCAAATGCCACAACAAGATCTTGTGCCATTGCTACTGCGACAACAGAGCTGGACAAAGGTCAAGACCAACAGCAGCCTAGACAGCTTCTTCTCCAAGCAGACGCTCACAACAATGTTCCCCTTCATATTGCCATCGGTTATCAAGCTCCCGACGATCTACTACTCGAGATGATGGAAATCTATCCAGGTGCAGCTAAAATCCACGGAGCTAACGACTGGTTGCCCTTGCACGTGGCTGCAATGTATGGAGCATCACCAGCCGTATTGACAAAACTCATTCGAATTTACCCGCAGGCATTGGAGGATCGAGGTGAAGGAGGAATCAAAGGACGAACCCCCAGACACTTCAAGGATAGGTTTCCACACAACCAAAGTCTACTCTCCAAGTCTACCCAAGAATGGATGCAAGAAGCTCTCCTCCACACAGAACAGGATTAGAAAAGGAACGATTGTATGTAATCTGTGCAAATTGCAAATTGCACAACTCAACTTCGATAGATTGTCACTTGCAACTTTACCTTTATTTCCAGTGCCGTGGGTGCTTCCTAGCTATAGCACTGAGAACGTCTTTACCCCAATTTTGTTGTCTTGTTAGGCCCTACTTGTGAACTTTGATGTGCTCACAGCAGGGCCAAACAAGACAGTGTTACGCAATAAATAAAGTATCTTGTCTTCGACAAAATCCGACGAAAACTAATGTAAAGCTGAACACCTGAAAATGAGCTTTAGAAACAGCATTTTGAAGCTCATTTATGATAATATTGTCTGCGCTAATTTTTGAAGCAGCAAAGACACACCATCGAACGAAGCACGCCCTGCTAAATCTATCATCATGGCAAGCATATTTTTTTAGTCCTGAACAAAGCACAAATCTGGCGTCAGGTATTGGCCATGACAGTGTTATAGTACACAGGTGAGTAGGCAAGTGGCAGAGATTACTTCCCGGAAAAATATTGCTTTGGCCTCAACATTATTCTTGCCAACATTTTCGATTAGAAAAGGCGGCACCGTTTTTGCTGCCTGTATTTTTGTGGCTATTAGCACAGTGCTGTGTAGCAATATTATACTTGCGGCAGTGGTTTTTACCAGCTTTGCTTTTAGTAGTGGCTACAGTAGCTAGCAGGTCGTTAGCCTGGCTAGAGTATTGCATGTTATTTTTTAGATTATAAAAAAACCTAAGTACTACTACAGGTTTGGAGTGCGGCGCACAAATAAATACTATTCCTCTGTAGTCATCACTACTACTCTACTAGCTAGTAGTAGCTACAGTACTCCGGAGCAGTAGTCTAGCTAGTAGTACCGGCAGACAACTCAGGAAAATAAAAAATACTCGTAGAGCATACTACCTACCAGGATTCTAGAGTACAATTAGAGCGACCCTACTTTAACTATTTTTTAATAATACCGCTACTGTAGACAGTGAAAACATCTGTGTTTTAGAAACGAACCATTATTTATTTGCAATTGCTCCATGAGATAATCGAGTAGAGTACCAAGGTACCAGTAACTACTACCTGTAGTATCGTCCGTGCATCCTGCATACCTAGATTCGTTAGCTTCTGTAGAAATAACAAGACGTACTACAGTAGAGTACTCATCAGCATCTACTATTGTTTGATGTAATGCCACGCAAATAATAATACTAGTACCAGTATACTAATACTCTTTCTAAAGTTTTACCAGTACGAACACGTACAGTACGTTTAGATGGAATCACACAGGAGCAAAGCTGTCCAGGAAATAACTGTCCCGTCTTGGTCTTCTTGTCGGTTCGTCACGGCGGCTGCTAGAAGTAGCGGTATCAATAGTACCACTGGTCCCGTCGTCAATGCTACAGAGACTGCAAGTTTCAATATCGTAGAAGTTGCCACAAGCAGAACCGGAAGATTGACTTTCCTCAAAGTCGTTTCCGTTACCACCGTCTTCATCATTATTGTTATAGGGAAAAAGCAAAAATTGACCCAGGGAGGCTTCATTCGTTAGAGTACTTTGACGTTGCATTGTTGGAGGTTCGGGTCTTAGCGTACACGGCAGATGCTGCTGCTGTTCTTGTTTTTGCACATGAAGCTGCTGGACAGAGGTCTTGCCAGCATGCTTTCTGGTAGACTTTTTCGATTGAGCGTTGCAGACATCTCGAAACGTTGTAAAGATCTTTTCTCTGTTGGTTCTTTCGTCTGTGCTGTAATACCGACCATTCACGCGCTTGACAAATGCAGGCTCGTCTTCACTGGCTGCTCGGACTGTTTCCAGGCACTCCATTACGACCATTGCCTTTTCAAGACGATTGTCCAAACTACTGTACGTCAACATTTTACTCTTTACAATCTGACGCAAGCGCTTGTTGCCGGGGTGGTTATAGGCTCCTTTTCCTCGACCCAAAATCACGGTGTTATTAGATGGCGTGTAGTCTGTTGGAAGCGCGGACATACCGTTGTGCACTGCAGCGCCCTTACATGCGCAACTATTAATAGTCGTATGTGTTGACGTTACCGATGTCCATTGAAAATTGATTTGTTCGGGCACTGCAGTAAAATCATTCTCATGAAGAACGGGTCCTTGTTCGAAATCTTTTAGAGTACGGTTCATAACTCTATACGTGGTTGCCGTGGTTGTTGTTGCAAAGAAAATGTTGAACCAGTTCTACTAGCTTTAGAGGTTGTTGCTGTCGGTTCGATGTTTTTGATTTTGTGATGAGGAATGAACAGAAATATTGAATTATTTGTTTAGCCCGAAGCAAGGTTACCTCATCAGATTAGTCGTGGCTTGACTCCATTCACATTTACCGAGGGTTAGAGTCATCGAATCCTTCATGCAAAGTTTGTCATCTAAACTTCTCAGCAATCCTATGGACAACTATTGTTACAACTAATGATGTTTCGGATGCATCACCCCTGATGAGGTGACGAAAAACCAAACCCGAGTTTTCATGGATGTTTAGTTTGTCTTGTTGAGACACATATTCCTACATCCAGTCACACTCGTAGTAGAGCTAGCTCTAGAGAGTATTGGTGCCTACAATGAAAGAGGTAGTCGCACACTAACTGGGATACAAACAGGTACATTACCTGGGATACAAACAGGTACATTGTCTGGGATGCCAACAGGTGCATTGCCTGGGATGCAAACAGTGCATTACTAGAAAATTCTTACCGGGAGGATGTACAAACCTCCAATATTCTATCTAATGCGCTTGCCTGATGGAAGAAGGATCGGGAGCTTTCGTGGCGATAGCATGTGCAAAGCCATTTCAAACACAACAGATCTCCAGTAGGCACTAGTAGGACCAACGTACTACCAAAGCGACCAACACATAGCATGACAAAAAAGAATAAAATGAAGAAATATGGATTCTATTTTTAGGCAAAGGTCTTAAAATTCTGTGATGAAAACGGGTTTGTTGGTTACGACATTGTAAAACGAAATAACGCTGGCGGATGGACTTCCGATGGAATCTTTTCTCGCTGAAACTGACGATACCGTGTTGAACAAGTCAAAGAATGTATCCGACGACTGTTGTGCCTTCTTTGTCTCGCCATTATCAGCAGAGACCAGGCGTGGAATATACGAACTTTGAAGCTCGCCTTCGCGGTTGGCTTTCTGTCGAAGCGATTGGATCTGTTTTTCCTGATTTGTTTTGGAATGCAGCAAATCACGGAACAGGGAGCTCACCTTTTCCCTGGCGAGCGTGTCTCCAAGCTGGTAATATCTTTCAAAGACTACTAATACTCCTCCTCCTGGAGTACGAGTACACTCTACTATGACATCCATCTGCTATGCGACAAGATACATTGTAATAAAAAGACTACTGGACATATTTACTTACTTAACAGTTCTCCTACTCCTACTCCTAGCTACTGCAGCTAGTAGTACTAGCAAGTTCTAGTAGCTAGTAGTACTGGTAGGTAGTACCACCACGAAAAATAATACAAAAAAGATATGCTTTATTATTGCTAGTCTAGTCTACTGGTAACTTGTATTTTAATCGCACTCATCAGGATTTTCAACGAATTTACAAAGATTCAGGATTTATCCTGTACGGAGTGGTAACACACAACCAACACACAACCAACAACCAACAAACACTATAGCAGCACCAGCATTCGTTGCGAAAACACTTTCTATAAAGTCAATTGTTTGGTGCTACTAGTTAGTAGAACGAGCTTGGGAGTTGTAGTTGTTTGTTGTGTTTCCATGAGTCCATCCTTCGAAGGAGGAGGCGAGGTGCATCAGAAGGAATTAATCCGTCAAGCCGACCATGCCATCTCCCAAGAGCAGCTGCTAGTGGCTGCTCGTTTGCTTCGTCAGTTGTCATCCGATGCACAATCTTCTTCGTCATCGTCTTTGCTCACCAAAGAGCACCACACAGTGTTGAAGAAGGCCACCATTACTGAGAATGTCATTAGCACTCACTTGAAGCCACCCGTGCTGGACGCTGGTTGGAAGAAACAGACGGAAGTACACGGAAACCGTGACACCATAATATACTACAAAGTAGACGACGATGATTGCTCGAAGCTGACGTGCCGCATTGAGACTCCCATTGAAGCATCCCTGCTGGTACCTCTCATGGCCGTCTTTAACGAGTCGGAATTGTACGAAACTTGGATGCCACGATTCAATGTCTGGCCCGCCGCCAAGGTGGGAGTTCGGGAATCCAAAAAGTTGCAAGACCAACCTGCCAGGGGTGCACAAGTCGTTCAAGTTACCGTTGACATGCCCCGTCCCTTTATCAGTGATCGGGAGGTAGTTTTTGAGTCCTACGCTGTGGATGATATTGATGCACAGGGTCTCATTTTTCTCAAGGGAACTTCATTGGAGGTAGGAGATCACTACTATCACCACGACGACAAAGACGAGTCATTGCATGTTCCACCACCCTTGCCCGGGATTAAACGTTTGGATTTTGAATGTGGATGGGTAATTCGACGTTGTCCTGATGATCATCCAGCCTTGCGCAAATCAAAGCACAAGTATCCTGCCAAGGAACACTTGCTTCTGTTGAGTCTGACGCAGTACGTGAATGCATACGTGGACTGGGTCCCTCAATGGCTGATCAACTTTTTTACGAGAACAGCTTTGAGTGGTCAGTGGAAATCGTTGTTGCAGGTCGCCACGGACGTGAAGGAAGGCAAGCGTCCGGACCATGCCGAATGTATTCGTAACAAGCAGGAACTGTACGGTTGGGTCAATGGCCGCATCCAAGCCATGTTTGACAAATTGGATAACTACAGCGACAACAACAAAGAGAATGGAAATGCATAACGAATGAAGTGACTTGCACATATGTTTTGAATACAATCATGCACGCTAGATGGATTGTACCATTAGTGTAGCAATCGATGATCGACGGGGACATTTTCTAAAAACACTGATAAACGACATTCTGGCATTGCGATTGAAATTATTTTACATTGAAATACTACTAGAGACGAAGTCGACTGTAAAACTTCACCTTTTGCTACTGTGAGTAGACTACGTACTGAGTAGTGGTAACGTACAACAACATGGTGTGTTATACTTGGCAGGTACTCGAGTACCAGGTAACACTACTTGGTAATCTACTAGTAGAGACTACTACCAGGTACTAGAAATTCCGACCCTCAAAGTCTGGACACTCGAACTCATGCAGGACTGCAGCATGGACAATAGACATTGTTGTGATAATAATGCCTGTTCGGGGTCGTACCTGTGGTCCTCCGTCGGACGATTACAACGTCTACAGTTAGTACCCATTCTAAAAGTACTAGCAGCCCACTACCAGCCAACTATAGAATACTACTACCAGTACTCCGAGTTCTACTCCTGTCCTCCCTGCTACTAGCTACTGTAGCTAGCTAATAAATAGGTACTCAGTAGTACTTTACCTGGTACCTGATAGTACCATAGTCTACTAGTGGTACCTGGTAGAGTCTTTATTCGGCATTCAATAGTATACCTGGTACGTAGTAGATAGAAATGACCACTTTAAAATTATGGAATGACCCACATTTATTTGAGCGACACAACTACTAGCTAGTAGACTACTGTAGGTCTACAGTACTCAAACTTAATAAACATATTCTTATGAAAGTCAAATGAATGGGTCACAAGTCTTTTTTCGCAAACTACTGAAGTCAGTCAGTCAATGCGTACCAGAGTGGTAAGTGGTGCCACTCGGTACTACTCCTACTACTGTAGCTAGTAGTAGTAGTCTACTACTACTACTACTACTTACTAGCTAGTTATAACAAGTACTCTACTGAATAAGAATATTTTTTCTAGACTACCACGTATGGTAACACATACTCAGAGCACACAACTACACAACCCAGCACTAACAACTAACAACAATCAATCAAGTACGCAAGCAAACAGAAACCAGAATAGAAAGTATCTCTCATCCCAACAAGTGTATTCTATCATTAAAAACAATGCCTCCACCATCTACAAGAAGGGTGGCTGGAGGTGTCAGCAACAAGTACGACTACAACTACAACAGGAACAATAATTCGAGTATTTCTTTTTTTGATGATTCTTCTGACACTGATGACAAGAATAAAACTGCTGCTTTTGTTCATGTTGAAAATGGCGGCACTAATGGTGGCGGCACTAATGGTGGAAGATTGAACAATACGAACAGAAAGCCAAGTGCCAGTCGCACTAATACTAATACTACTACTACTGCTGATACTAGTACCCAAAAGACGAACAATGTGGCTTCTTCATCTTTTGCTACTACAACAACAACAACAACTACTGCCACTACTGTTAAAGAAACATCCATATTTTCTTCACCAACATCCGACAGAATCCAACGCCAGCAACCCCCCAACAGCAGCAGCAACACTCCTGTTAGGGCTCAGAACAGTCCCATGAGAACAACACCCAACAGCAAGCCAGCACAAGCACGCATTCCAAGGTCTTCTTTGCGCAACAATCACAAGCCCAGTCCTTTGGTAAACACTGCCATTGCAGGTAGTACTGCAGCAAATTCAGGAAATTCAGGAAATGCAGGCACTACAGGTACAATGAAAAATACCAGTGGAGATTATCAACCCAACAGATACACTGCTACAGCAGCAGCAGCAGCAGCAGCAGCAAGAAATAATGTCAATACAAACACTACTAGCAACACAGGAGTCAAAAATCAAAATCCACAGCTGACAAGAATTCAACAAATGCTCAACACTAACAGCGACAACAGTGATGAAGACGATCAAAATGATGAGGATAAGGATGAGGATGCGGCACTTCTTCAAGCATCACCTCGTGCTGCATCCATTGCACCCCCAAGGCCTCCTCGAAGAACCTTCGAGGAGAATATTAGTAGTAGTACTGCCAGTAATCCTGCACAACATGCACTGGCGCTCAATCTTAGTCAACGCATTCAAAATATGAATCAGCAATTGCAACAGCAGCAAAATAAGCATCAGCATCGTCAACCGCATCATCAGTCAGGTGGAGAAACCACCGATGATGGAGAAGATGAGGATGAGGATGAGGATGAGGATGATTCCACTGCCTTTACTACAAATTCGACATCTTTCAAGTCGAGACAATCTACCATACGATCGAATGGCCAGGAAACAAATATGTACAGTACACCCACGCGCTCACGGTCACACTCACGGTCACACTCACACTCACACTCACATGCATCTACGTACACCACCAATGCTACGCCTCCCGTACGAAGACACAACATGACTGCACCCGAAGAATTGTATCAGAACACCACACGGACCAGTAATACGAGTTCTGCCATGTTGCCGTACGCTCACGAACTAGACGATGCCAAATCTGTCAATTCGATTCGATCCTATTATTCAAAAAGTGCCCATCGATCGCGAGCACATTTAGATCCACAAATGAATTTTTTGCACGAATCGGTTCTACTGGCGGCGAAAATTGATTTGGGAACTGCTTCGTCCGGTCATACCAACAAATCCAACACCACGTACTCTGCCAGAAATACCCCCCAAAAATATAAATATGCACACCAACATCAACAACGACGTAGAAAAACGGCTTCCTATTTGGGATTGGATTCCACTAGTCGACACTCGACAGCACCCTCTATCAAATCGTCACTCTGGGCATCCTCACCACAATTGCAACAACTACAACAAAAACAACAAATACCAGAATCATCACCATCTGAAGTACAACCAAAAACAACACTCGTCGATCTGGAACAGGGAACCACTCAAAACCAAAATGATCACTCTGACCATGATGACAATGATAGCAAGGAAAAGAAGGAAGTTTTTCAGGATGAAGACGAACCAAACAACACAAGCAAACATCATCAACAACAACAACAACAAGAACATGATGAGCATTTAGATTTTTTGGATTGGTCCAACTCCAATCAAGGGGTGTGGATAGAACGATTGGGTTGGACAGTTTTGTGTTGTCTATTTTTGGGATTTTGGTTCGGAGTGGTTCCCTACTCCATTATTCGGTACCAAAATTTAGATGCGAACGAAAAATCATCACTCATTTCACCTCCCGCTGACGTCGATGCTACTGTACCTACAACGGCCCCTACTTTAGAAATGATTCCCTGGACCAATGCTCCTACCTTTTCTCCTCCAGAATCCAAACAACCAACTCCAGCACCAACGGATGTACACGACAATCAAGAATTATTAGATGTACTAGGAGAGGAAGGTGACAATCATGACGATGACACGGATACAATCGTCGTTGGAAATGGAACGATGGGTCTGAACGACACCGAAGACGGCGAGGACAGTGATATTTCCAACAATACAACACCAACATCAACCATTTTTCCTACCACCATTAACACTACCACCAACGGTGACGCTACCGTGGCACCTACGGTGGATCCGGTCATGACAACTGCACCTTCGACATTCATTTCACCAACATCGGGACCAACAATGGCTCCCACAGTGTTGGTATTATCGACATCAGCTCCCAGTGGTATTAGTAATATGACGACACTGACGGTCCCTCCTACTATTGGACCGACGGAACAACCTGATGTCGTTTTTCCGGACTATACTTTGGCAGCATTTAGTGATGCCTCTAGTCCTCAATCGAGGGCGTTTTCATGGATGTTGCGAGATCCTCATTTTGGGAAGTATTTACCTAATCAGATACGACAACGGTTTGCATTGGCGGTTCTATACTATGCTACCAACGGTGATCAATGGACGCTGCAACAACAAGACGATGATAAACAACAACAAGGAGAGCAACCAAGTGTAGAAACGAATCGACAACAGGGTGGCTTTATCCCGTGGATGACATACGAGGGACACGAATGTGATTGGTACTATCGACGAGAGCCTCCTTCCGACGAAAACGACCCGGAGATGCAGCAGCTGCAAGAACAGCAACAGCAAGTGATTTGTCAGGACGAAATATGGGGAAATGAAGTATTTCGTAGTTATCGATCCTTGTGGTTGGAAAACAATCAATTGGAAGGGGAACTTCCAGCCGAATTGGCCATGTTGACAGGATTGCGAGAAGTGCAACTTGGCAGCAATGCTTTGTTCGGGACGTTGCCGGCTGCTTGGTTTTTGGATGACAAGGACACGGCTTTTACGTGGCAAATGTCTTTGGAAGGCTTGCATTTGAAGAATAATTTTTTAACGGGAAGGGTTCCGACAGAGATTGGACTGGCCAAAAATTTGGAGTGGATTGACTTGCAATCCAATCGATTGAGTGAGACGGTTCCTACCGAGATTGGCTCGCTGATTGCATTGACGCACTTGTTGTGGAATGACAATGCCTTTTCTGGCGCCATTCCCTCAGAAATTGGTCGAATGCGAAACTTAACTGTCGCGTCGTTTACTTCCAATCAGCTCAACGGTACGATTCCAGAAGAGATCGTGGGGTGCTGGTCTCTAGCAGAGCTGTACTTGGGTGAAAATCGATTGACGGGCAGCATTCCGTGGCACTTGGGTTTGCTTCATGGATCTCTGATGCAGCTGCACCTGCAATCCAATGCTTTCTCGAGCAGCATCCCAACTAGACTTGGACTTTTGACAGGGTTGCAATGGCTTGATTTAGGTGACAACGGTATTACAGGAGAAATTCCCTTGCAACTTGGTGATATGGTTGCCTTGCAAAATTTGCAGTTGGAGAACAATGCTTTACAAGGTCCACTGCCATCCAATTCCTTGGCGGCATTAGATCAAGTCTCGAGAGTTTGGCTGTACGGGAATCCTGATTTGAGCGGCACAACTCCCGAGAGTTGGTGCAGTGTAGTAAGTGATGGAACTGGTACAATTGGTACTGTAGATATCAAGGTGAATTGTGATGGCTCTGTTGTTTGCACATGTGAAGAGGGGTGTTCCTGTGTCTAGTAGTTCCCGGCTAGTATCTAACAGTACTTGCATGCAGGAGGGGAGTTTTGTACCATCATATATATATTAATTGTAACTGCACCAGAGTATTAATTATTCGATATTATGTTCAGTTCCCGGAAAAGGATTGGGAGGTACTCTATTGTACTACTAGCTAGGAGTAGGCTCTAGAAGGAGTCTACTAGTCTAGCTAGACTACTTACCTTGAACCTAGCAGCTTTGGTTTTCGTTGGTGTTAGTCTTTTTAGTACTCGAGTACACCAGCCAGTCCTCACCAGTAGTGTTGAATAGACACTTCAATTCAAACACTATGTCTATACTTTAGTATGGTCTTCACTTGATGATACTCTGTATTTATTATTAGATAATACTGTAAAAGTGAGAGGACTCTGATATCA
>Ga0100402_1005136_pt1 | contig 13536 bp, 16 predicted proteins | sample CryGeyme20150102_FD_80419 | JGI IMG/M metagenome (GOLD analysis project Ga0100402, IMG submission 80419) | Groundwater microbial communities from Crystal Geyser aquifers in Utah, USA - Crystal Geyser metaG 2015-0102 | ecosystem: Environmental > Aquatic > Deep subsurface > Groundwater | place...
AATATATTAAAATATAATTGATGGCGACAAGGGAAAGCCTGTTCAGACGATCATTCTCAACCTCTTCCGAATTCACTAAAGATTAAGTCCTCGATATCCTCTTCTACGTCAAACAAATCTTTGGGCTGGTCATAGGCATCATAGTCCCTCTTGTGGGTATCACTGGTCTACCCGGTATTATCGCCTTCGCCGCTGCCAGCTCAATCCTGAGCTATTTATATGTGTTCAAGTTTCTGGGAGCAGAGGATGACCTTATCGAAAGCAAAGATGTCCTCAAGTAGCATTTCATGAATGGCCTCTTCCCCTTTCTCTTGAGCTGGGTCCTCGTTTATAACATCAGAAACTTTACGTGATAGTTAATACTCTTGGCAAACATTTCTTGTTAAAAATCAAAATATTCATCTCTGAAGCAGTATTTTGAAGAGAGCATCGAAGTTGAAGGGGAAAGAAGGCAAAAAAGATGCACTAGCCGGGAATCGAACCCGAGTCAATAGCTTGGGAAGCCATCATTCTACCACTAAACTACTAGTGCTTTTTCTCCCTTCTTCATGTCACCTTTCTTATCCCTTTTCCGAACTATTGACTAAACTATCTGGTAAATAATATCATATTGTGAAAACTCATCATTATTATTGGCATATTTCAATTCCCAAACGATTGATCCTGGATTCCTCATCAAAAACGAAAGATGCACCTGAGAGTCGAAAAGGTCTTTCAGTGGAGGACATTCCAAAGTGAAACTGTTCCTGACCTTCAGCCTTCAAGCCAAATGTGTTGATTTTGCCCTGTTTTGAGTAAAAGACCAAATACTCCAAGTAACCATCTTCACTAAATGCTCCTGTTATATTCTTTAAATAATCAGGACTTTGAAGATCGTACCTTTGTAGAAACCCTTCTGAACCACTTGAACTTTTGATGCCATACCGAATCTCGTCCTTGACAAGATAGATAGCTTGAAGTCCCAAAATCCCATTATTTTTATTGACCCATATATTGACACCAATTATAAGAGGCTTGACATCCGGAGGCAAATTGTTTGCATCATCGAATGGAGTTTCCTTTTTTATACCTCGACCTTTTTATTAAGATCTGGTCAGAGAACTTCCCCATTTCTTGGGCTAAGCTTTTTCCCCACTGATAAACATTCCCTTCTTGTCAGCTGATATCTCTCTAGGTATCCCTTTTTTATTTTCTGATGCGTTGTCACTGAATTCAATAACGACCTTTTCTCTTGCGGGTTTGGGAATATTAGCGATGAGATGCTTGATGTCGAATTGGTCCTGATAGTTTTGCTCCTCTATTTACTTTTCAATTTCATCTCTCCCTCCATTGTACTCATTCTGTAACTCTTCACCATTGTAGCTATCATACCCGAAAAGGCTTTTCTTTGTTGGCTTGCTGATTTTATTGACTTCCTTTAATCTCAGCTTCAGAGCTTCGATCACTCTCTCGCTATATTTTATATTTTATTCTATCGTATTATGCTCTTCTATAAGCTTATTTTTTTGCTGAACCTTTGCATCAATCTTCTTGTTGTATTCTTCATGCCTACCCTTCAAAAAGCTTATCTATTGTTGAAGCTCAATGAACTATTCCACTGTGAATTTATGGATCTATGCCTTCGATACATGAGTGACTCTGCTGTTGATAGGATTTGGCAGTTGTCCACCTTTTTTCTTCAATTCTGGAAAGTAGTCACCATTGACTTCTCGATATTTTTTCTCCACCTCGAATTGATAAGCCTGTTGTTTTTTGTAGTTGACATCTCTCTGCCTATCTCTCTTGGTATATTCCTTCAGAACTTTCTTCAACTCATCCACCTATCTTTTCAGTGATAAGACTCCTCCTTTCAGGTCTTCATTGATATCTTTTTCAATTATTTTATCTTGGCCCTTCTTGATGTTCCTGACCCCTTCAGTTTTTTTGATATAGAGGTTTATTTATGCATCTGTTGAGGCAATAGTATTTTATAATCTTTTGATCCTGACGTCAGTTTAGTGCTATTAGTTTTTACCCTTAAGAGTCAAAATGGTCCTTTTATACATATCGATTTGTTTGTATCCATTTTATAACTACCGCCTCAAACCAGCTTAATAAGGTGAAGTGTACCGTTTGCTTGATTTTTATTCTCCATGTCTTCCTCCTAGTCCAAATTGACTTTCTTCTTTGGAATGAAACGCTTCTTTTTTATTTGCTATGTCAACTCATCACTTATCTGCTTTAGCTGCCGACGAAGCTCCTCGTTTTTTTAGCTTAGCTTCTGCAGCATTCGATCTTGCTATCTCCCTTGTCTCTCTTGTCGCTAGCTTATCCTTTCAGATCGAATGGACTTCTTCTATTCACTCGCAATGTCGAGATCGATTGAGCGATATTGTCGGCTGGTGGAGGGAGAAGGCAAATCTAAGCTTTGATTGATGGTTTGAATATTTTTTCTGGGGTAAGGTGAAGGAGAAGCACTGAGTTTACTTTCCTCATATTGCTTGGTGGGCAGTGATCTTCTCCGATTATTGGTTTTATAAAGAGTCCCTGATCCCTAGTTTCCCATCAATAATAATTATAATTCTTCTCATACGATTTAATACTGACCAATCTACTGTTTCCAAAGTTCCCCTCTATTATATCAGACAAGTTTGATTGGCATGATTGAATTTAAATTCTAAGTTTGAATAATGATTGAAGAGTAGTCACAAAACTATTCCACCCTCGAGACCCAGCTTATCTAAGCCATCCACGAGTCTCTCAACAATCACATACCCTCAAATGCTACTTTCTTGGCAGAGCGGTTGCTTGCTGAAAAAGATACCGAATAAACCAGAAGCCTTCTGGCAGACTGCTACTTTGCCTAAAACAAACACTATAAAGTTTTTCATGTCCTGAAGGAAGCCAAAAGCGAGTCCAATCGTTACAAGTTTGCAGTGAGTTGCAACAAAATCAATCGATACAAATAGGCATAGAGAGCCCTTCTTGGCTCAGAGCCAGGAAAAATAAAAAATTATGACTCTGTTGCCAATGGCAGTTATGGACTATATCTCTTGGGGGTTGTCTGTGAGAAACAAACCAGATATGCAGATGCTAAAGACTACTATACAAAAGCTCTTGAAGTAAACCCAACCCTTTGGTCTGCTTATTAAAAGTTAGGAAAACTGGGAGACCATATCAATCCTGGAAAGGTCTTTTCTGATACAAAATTAAAGACCTACGAGACAGCTCAGTTGAAGAAGACGAATACCCCTCTCAGTGCAAAAAAGAAAAAAGAGTAAGATGATAAAATCAGGAGGCTTAGTAATCAATCACAATTTCCTAAAAGAAAAAATAGTATTCACAGTACTGACAACTCTGGAAGTAAATTATTATTTATTTAGGCTTGATGTCACTTTTGAGGAGATTTGGGGAAGGATTTCATTTGCTGTGTATGTACAACTGTCTTGAATCAATTTAATAATTCAAAAAATTACCTCAAAATCAGTTCAATACTGGATGGGTCCTCACAACTATCGGAAGAGCTTATATGGAAATAGTTCGATATGCAGACGCTGCTCAGTATTACGAGCAAGCCTATAAATTAGAGCCATATCGTCTGGAAGGAGTTGATTACTACTCAAGTTGTCTTTGGCACCTGAAAAAGCATGTCTAACTCTGTTATCTAGCTCACCAGTCATTGGAAAAGAGTGTATATGCCCAGTAATCTTGGATAGCTGTTGGAAACTGTTTCTCTTTACAGAAATAGCATGAGCAGGCCTTGAAGTTTTTTACAAGAGCAATCCAGCTCAATCCTCAAAACCCCTATGCACATTCCCTGTGTGGACATGAACATGTTTATAACTAGGATTTCACCAAGGCAAAGAGGGCCTTTGAGCAAGCTCTTAACTATGATGTTAGGCACTATTCTGCTTGGTGGGGTCTCGGAAATATCTGTTATAAGCAAGAAAAATATGACAAAGCAGGCTAAAATTTCCATAAAGCTCTTGGGATCAACAACAGAAATCCAGTCCTTTACTCATTCATGGGAATGACTCAAGCTGCCAATAGATAGTTTGGAGATGCTCTAAAATACTTTGAAAAAAGTGAAGCCCTTGATCCTAAGAATGGATTGAATAAGTATCAGAAGGCAAATACATTGGTCAAGCTTGAAAGATTTGATGACGCTGTTCACTAGCTTGAAGCATTGCAAAGCCTAATGCCCAAAGAGCCTCCAATTCCGATGCTGTTGGGTAAAATTTACAAGAAGCTTGGCAAGATTGACAAGGCTCATTTGTACTTTTCTCAAGCTCTGGACCTTGAGAGCAAAGACGCTCAAAAGATCAAGGGATTCATTGAAAGTCTTCACAATTCGACTGGAGAAGGAGACGATATCGATATTTGATCAACTCAAATTATCTGAAATTTGTTTATTATATTAGATATATTTATTCAACATGCCTCCCAAGGTATTCAGGCGACAGAACGCAGCTCAGCAGGTCAACCGACCCAAAGAGGCAGAGTAAAATATTAAAGAAAATACTCACAATGTTGACGAACGTACATAAATATTAAAGCAGTCTTTGTGAATCCAAAAAACTTGATGACCAATAAAAAAGCATTTGACAAGATGCGCCTACTAACAACCATCTTAGCAGGTGCGATTAGTGGAATCCTCAACTTGAATCAGCTTGAAGGTTTTTTGTTATACTTGGTATTTCACGTGTTACTGACTGTTTTGATCTACGTGTCTGTGGGCAGTGGAGAGAAATGGTTCAAGAGTTCAGGAAGTTTATGGGAGGGAATGGGAGGAGGAATACTTTTATTTATCTGCGTATGGATGATCATGTCGAACATAGTATACGTGTTGTGATCAACTATCCTTCATTTAACTCATTGACAATATCAGAATAGGACAAAGATATCAGTACTTCTTCTTGGTGATGATGCTGTAGAACTATTCGAAGGTGAAATCCTCATTTGTTTCGGTTTGATTGAGAATGTGAGTGTTGTGCATCATCTCCGTTATCTACTCATCGTTCATCGTTTATCCTAACTATCTACAGATCCTCTTGATCTTATTGAAGTCTATCGTCCCAGTCTGTTATACATCGTATAAGTTGAATATCTTCAAAAGACCTTCCTTCGTCTTCGTATCTCCTAACTTCGCATAAACCACCTCGATAAAATCTTCAAAATTGATTGTCTTTCCCTTTGTCTGAAGGTCCTTGATCATTTGAAATACTGATTCATTCCTTTTGTCAAGACCCAACTCCTGAAGAATTTTCTGGATCTCGATAGGATCGATCACCCCGCTTCCTTCTTCATCGAATAAATCAAAAGTTGATTTAAGCTCCTCGAGGTCATGCTGAGAAAGTTTTTATTTGGCAGGGATGGCAACTGATTTGATAGGTGTTTTGTTCCTCATTTCAAATTTGAATATACGACCTTATAACTGTTATAATTTGTTGCCTTAACTTATAAAATATCATTCACTATCCCTGTCTGACAAATTCTCAAAAAGTTCGAATAACACAAAGGACAGAGTATTTGACAATGGTTTTTTGATAACTCGTGGGGCAAGGCCTCTGAATGCCTAACCTGTTTTGAAAAGAATACTGACTTGCCTCCTGATACTGCTGGCTGCAACTGCATTGTGGGTGAGTACATAGCTCTGTATTTCAGCCCGAACAATCTCAAAAGGATGTGTCAGAGAAGTACTGATCATTCCAGCTATCATGCCAGAAACAAAGGGGTTTATGCCCATTTATTTACCTTTTAGATATAAAGTATAGTATCCTCCTGCAAACAGTCCTTCTTTGTAGGTTGTGGCCAGCCCTCCCTTCCAGAAACCTTTAAGCCCCTCGCCTTGATATATTTTCTTTAAGCTACTCATGATCCCTCCATGCCATCTCTCGTGACCTCCATACTCGAATCGAGTCTCAATCACTGAAAGAGGATTTGACAAGAAGCAACTGACTACTCTAGCAGTCAGAGAACTTATGAAAGGAACAATATGAGGATTAGAAGGCTCATAGTGCATATTTCCTTTTGCTTCGCATAGCCTGAGAAAAGAAAAGAAGAAAAACGAGGAGAAAACTGTTCTAAGGACATTTGGAACGAGACCTCTATAGAAGGCCTTTGTTCCTTCATCTTGGTAGAGATATTTGGTAACGATTCCGACATTTTTGAAGAAGTTGTTGGAGAGTTGAAGATCTTTGGGTGGAACAAGAAGAACCATTTTGATATTTTCCATTGGCTGCAGGGAAACAGAAGTGATTAACCCTGCCATACTTCCAATTACACCCTTCTTTTCGATGTATTGCATTTTCCTGAATTAATAATTAACTCTCTAGTATAATTTTAGACAGGACAAACTACGATAGAATTTAATCTCCCACTATATTCTAACCATAACTAACACATACAAATAAAATCACTTGTTACTACTGTTCTATTTCAAGGCATCACCGCAAACGTCTAAAACTTTGGTCTTTAGATACACGTCGAATAAATTTTTGCTTGCGATAAGATCTGCCGTAGCTCCTGGAAATTTCAGAGTAATATCTTTCTTGTTTGCCTCTTGATGAGTCAGGATTTCAACTTCCTCAGTCATTTTTTTATACATTTTCAATAACTACTACAGTTAGGCATCCTTCTTTCTCAATTTTTATTGAAGGTCTCTGATTTTGTTAGCTTATAACCTCAGTGCTGCCAAATGATCTGATTTTAGTGATTCCAGAGCATTAGCGTAAGATGCTTACAGTCGAGCCTTTTGATCCTTAATCGTCTAGTTTGAATGTTGTTCTCTTTTGATCAACTTATTTCTCAAATCATCAATTTATGCCTACAGTCGAGTCTAGCGCTCATTTGAAGCTTTTAGTCTTTCATTGAGATTTCTTATTTCTTTTTCTTTTTGAGCCAAACTGTTCTTGAGAACCTCATTTTCTTTCTCAAGTGCTCGATTCTTAGCAGTCAACCCTTCAGCCCTATTACTCAAATGAGTGGATGTTCCACTTAGCTCATCCTTCAGGTCATCAATACCTTTCAAAAGATCTTTTTCTCTTTTTTAGGCATTGTAGTTGGTCTCTTCTAAGATACGCTTCACCTCGGCAAGTTATTCCTTATATGACTGTTCTGCTTCTTTAGCAATCATTCTTTCGTTATTTAAGTCTTGCCTCACAACCTCAATCGCTTTCTTAAGAGCAACTGTTTCATTTTAAGCGCTGGCCTTTTGCTCTTTGTTGATGTTTTCCAGATATTGAATGTGCTTTTCTCGATCATTGAGTCTCGCGGCTGATTGATTGCTAACATCTGCCAGCTTAAGCTCCTGATCTTTGTACTTCTGAAGGACCATAGCATAATCATCTTTAACACGACCAAGCTCAGCATCAAACATATTTCTATTAGTCACTTTATCCTTCAGCTGTTGCTCTATCTCAGCATTTTTCTATTGAATCACGTCTTCCAATCTGACAATCTCGTCCTCCAGTAGTTTGATCTGACCTTGAAGTTTGGCCAATATCTAAGCTATCTCTTCTTCATGATTGTTTGTCATTCTTTCTCTCAGATTGTTTAACTAAAAGTGACCCATTTGTTCAGTATCATAAATTTTATTCCTGAGAGCCTCATTATCCTTTTTGAGATAGCTAATATTATCATCAAGAACCTGCTTTTGTTTGGTAAATTTGTTGGTAAGTTGATCTAGTTATCTTCCTCTGTCCTGGTAAGCCTCTCTCAGCCTGGTGTTTTACCTTTCAGCTTCGTCAAGAGCATTCACATGGGCTCTTTTCAAAGCTTACAATTATTCTAAATAGTTGTTCTCCAATTTTCCTTTGAGATGTTCCAGCTCCTTGATATGGTCTGATTAGCTGTAAGCTAGCTAGGCCTTCAACTTTTCCTTATCCTCCTTGAGTTTTAAAATTTAGTAATCTGTTTAGGTGGTCACTCTCTTAAGTTTGCAAACATAGTCATTGAGCTCTTGTTCTCTTTTGTCCAACTGTTCTCTGTACCTGCGGATTTAATGCTCAGAAGAGGACTCTGCTTGACCGATCTGCTTTCTAAGTGTTTGGATCTCAAGCTGCTGATTGTTTTTTATCTCACTAATCTGATTGTTTTTCTTGAGTTCGAGCTCGACCATTGCGTCTCTGGTTCTCTCTAGTTCCTGGAGGAGTTTTTTCCTCTCAACCTCAAACTACCCTATGAAGGCCTTCTTCTGAACAGATGTGCTTTCCAATCTCGAGCTCAGATTTTCATTGTCCAATTTTTGCTGGTGAAGGATTCTTGACATTTTTTAGTTTTCGGACAGGAGTTGAGCATTTTGCTTGAGTACCAGTTAGACTTTTTACTGGAGCTCGGATACCTTAATACACTTCAGTTTCAGAATAGCATTTTCCTCTTCGAGCATTGACAGCTCTGAACGGAGGGCATTGGATGCGACATAGAGATCTTCAGTCTCTCGGTAGGGACTTCGTTGTCTATATGGTCGTTATCTACTCATTTTAGTGATATAATTATATATCCAACGAGCAATATACAAGTTCTAATATTTGTTCAAGAGTCAACCTTCTGGATATTTATTTTTAGAAAAGAAAGAAGAGCATAATAAAAAAAAGTAGCATCAGATTAATCTAGAGCTTAAAATATAATAATCCAAATTTTAGAGCATGACAAGCGTTTTGAAATCTGCAAACCTGTTTCCTTTTGGTCAGCTGTGGAGAATTGGAGGAGACCCGGATGTCAACCATGTTTGTGGAGGAATCACGTCTGTCGTCATTCTCACAATTATCGTCATTCTTAGCTTGCTGAAGGTGATCGAAGTGTTTTAAATGAAAACAGTGTCTGCTTCTTCAACACGAGTTAACGAGCTAATACCTCCCTTTATCGATATCACCACTACACAGAACAGTTAAACAATTAGGCCGACAATGTTTGCGTTTTCACTGGATACAGGTCTACAACCCATCAGAACCACCTCCCTCACAGACACAGATATAACAGTCACAGCCTTCTAATACTTCGAAGACAACAGCAACTCGACAACTATTGTTAATAGAGTGCCAATAGTTCTATAGCCTTGTACTATAGAGCATATCTCCACTGTTATAGGTGCTAGCCAACAATTTACGGAGTGGGGCCTAAACAAGTTTACCTGCATATCTCTCAATCAAAACTATACCATTGGAGGAAGCCGTGGGTTTACAACCACATTCCGAGCTCTGTAATTTACCTTCTAATGTGCATCTACTACATGCTCGAATGCCAACAGTACCAACCTTGCATTCACAATGATCGCACTCAGCACTGAAGTCAATCCAACCAATGCATCAATACCTACATAAATATATGCAACCCCCTATAAGGTGGTCTTTCAGCCCAGCACAAACCGACAATATTTTTTGGAGTTGGATTAAAACACTGTCAGCACAGATACTAGTCTGATGCCTTGGTAGTCAGTCGAAACAAGCAAAAGTGTTAGAGCTGTTGACTAGCTTAACTAGGTGCTCTTTGGCAATACCATTACCAGGACCACAGTTTGGATATAAAATTCAGGGACAACCAGCACTTTCGAGAGAATTTTTTTGAAACTGGAAGAAGCTGTAGCGTTCACTGGGGGAATATTTTAATCTCTTCTGGGTCTGTTTATATTTATGGCTGGCTTCGGCCAACTAGTTTATGAGATGAGGTTTATGACTGAGTACTTCAGAATTAGAGAGCCTGATCAGATCACTTTTTTCAGCTATCTAAAACTGACAGCTTATGAATACCTTGGCATGGTGAACATAAATCCTGAATGGTAAAATACCAAAAAACAGCTGTAGTGGCAATAGACTGTAAATAGGCTCTTGGACGTGGTCTACCTTCAAAGAAGGATTTAATTTTTAGAAAGAGCAATGACGGTTGTACTCTAAAAACACCAGTTAAAGGGGTTACTTCTTGTCGAACCTCCTTCCCCCTAAGAGTCAGACAAGCATTATAAAGATCATCAATTGAGAAGCAGGCTGATTGCCTATTTAAAAGATAAGCGAAAGCATGATATATAAAATAAACCATAATACTGCCAATAACAAAATTAGGATGTCTCTAAAAATCACAGGTAACATGAGAACTTAAAAAGAAGCAGGAAATAATCAGCCACATAGCTCGTTCCCAAAGATCCCATTTTTGAAGACTATTCTGAATGGTCTGAGGATCTTGAAATATTCAAAGATCTTTAATAAGGTTAAATGGATAAATAATCCTTGATAGCCGACCTTGTTCTCTAAATCAAAAAACTTATTTAGGAAAGTTAACAAAGAAATGGGGATCCTAGGAGTCGCAGAATTCTATAGAAAATTGATCCGAGGCTTATCAGAAAGGCAAAGGAAATCATAAATGAAGCTGAACATGACTTCAGAATACAGGCATAACCGATCGGCCCTTGATATCACCAGTTAATATCATCTTTTTTCGGAGTTTTTAAGAAGAAGATTTATCTTTTAGTTTCTCAAAGTTGACCAATAAAGATCCTCACTATCCTCCTAAATATTCAGCCACTATGGACCCTCTGTGAGCACATACTTTTGCTATTGTTAAAAACTATAGCATGAGGATCTTCGGGCATCTCGCATCTCGGAGTTCCGACGTTCTGCAGTTCCCAGGTAAACTTTGGCAGCTTAGCATGGATTGTTTATTTTCAGCAGTTGAGTCCCAGGAACCTTCGTAAACCTGCTTTGCCTCTTTTTGATCATCAGTGAGAGAATTTTCTCCTTCCCAGCAAGGTCTTGTTTAAGCTCTTCCATCTGATACTTTAACATTCTTTTCGCCTTCTGTAGTCGTTCATTGTTTTTTATTTCCTAGTCTGAAGCTTGTGAATCTTTGATAGCTTTTTTACGGCTCTCCTTTTTTGGAGTCATAAATTTGTGAAGGTTTTTCAGATTTTTCTATCTGTTTGAGTCAACCCTATGTTTCCAGACATCTATTACATCTTCTATGAATTACACCTCCTTATCCAGAGCACTTCCTTTGTTCATCCATTCCTTGCTCACAAAATTCTATGCCAAAGTCTCACTCATTTTGACCTTGGGTTTCTACCTCTTTTATGTCTTTTCTTTCACAGTATAGAGTCTCTTCCTCCCTTCCTAGTCTGTATTTTTTTTCTTGAGTTTCATGAATTTTCGACCGAGGAAAAGTGACTGTGGCTGGGTCGGCTGAATGAGCCTAAGAGAAGGTGCTGGGTTTTATCTCATATCTAGAGATTTTTTCAAAGTACATGTATCGTCTCCTGACTAACTTTCCTTCAGCTATTGCATGATTGTAAAATCTTTTACCTACACAAGTTTGTCTTTCCTTTTGCCCGACTTGGCATGTTGTGATTGATTGGAACTACTCTTATTTTGAGTAAATTTTCGGGGAGAAAATTTACTAGAATTGAAATTGCTGAGATTTGTTATTCCAGAGACCTAAGTTCTAGCTCTATGAGGTGAAGGAATCATTAGGGACCTTGTTTTTTCGGTTGGCTCCTTTGCCAGGTTGATATTTTTTTCATACTATCTGTAAAGCTGAGCTATTTTTTTATTAATATCGATGACCTCTGAAAAGCTTGATCTTCCTATTTTATCCCTGAGATGAGCAATTTATTCAGTGATAAGCTCAAGCTTTGTCTTCTTTATTCCCAACATTTTCCTTGCCCGTTCACTATTTTTCTCAATTATGTGCCGGTGCTCAAGCAAATAATTGTACTACTAGAAGCATTGGTTCATCATCTTGATGGCAGCACTTTACATATCAGCGCCATCCTATCCTTTGTCAGCAGCCTCTTTGGCTTTTTCTGTGAGCTCATTCAATTTCTTTTCGTTCTGTAGCATTAGTAGATCCTCATCTATTTTAAGAAGAGCTTTCGATCGGGGTAAAGACTGGACATGCTTGATAGGATCAATTTTGCTGACTTTGATGTTATGCACTAGTCTTTTCTTTGCTGGAATGTACTACCCAGCATTTATCTTATAGCCCCACTACTCGGCTGTTCCCGACTCTATAAACCCTTGCTCCTCAATAAACTCCCTATAGAGCTGCCTCTCTATCATTATTATTTTATTAGTAAACCATATAATCCCAAATTGCCAATGCCGGCTTCAGCTCTGGTAATTAATTTTTATGTTTTATTTCCTGACGCCTGTGCTACTCCTGAGTAGGAATTATAACAAAAGAATTAATCAGATCAGTAATTATAAGAAAGCCGACAAAATTCTCTTATGTAAAAATATTATTGTCTGATACAAATGAGCAACAACTGCAATCTGCTGAGTCTTTTCAACAACTACACCTTCAACAAAGCAGCTCAGTCTATCCTCTCCGCCCTCGATAACAACTAGCTCTCCAACCTTCTGGAAGCCATCCAACACCAATCAGAATATTCCCATCTGGCGCAACTCATCCGGGGTAAACTTTTTATTTGCCTTTGCTAACAAGTGGATAGGACATACTACTATATTCACTACGATAAAATGGACCTCAATCTGCTCAAAGAAGAAAGAGCCAACAATGTTTCCAGAATACTGCCACCAGCCTGTCTTGGGCAATTGCTGTCAAATTACGGCCAACTGCTCAGCAAAGGGCAACAAATGTTTTAGAATGACTTCTAGGAAATTAGAAGTGCAGTTTTTGACCCTACCCTTCAGTTGCCGCCCATGGTCAGGTAAACTATGGCCCCTTAGTGTAAAACTGTCTTCCAGGTCAAGATGGCCTGTGGAAACATGGATACACTCATGGAAGAGGAAGCTCTTTTCCCTCAAAACTAAGAAACTATCACGTTTTTCTTCTAGTGTCTGCAAGTGCACATCGACTTTACCAATGCCTACCTTTCATGCCTCTATGAAGACTATGAGCATTTCGCATAAATAAGCTACCGTTTCATGGTATACAGGAATTCTGTACTTGCCCTTCACCAACTCTGCCCCTTCCCTTCTCTCTCACAGCCCATGCAACTGTGGAATCAACTCATGAATCACCACTATGTCAGAGCTCACAAAATCTTTGTCAAGTTGCTTGATTTTGGAGTATATGAATAGAATTTAGGGCATGGACTCCTTTCTGGTCAGTAGTTGAAAGAAGAAGGATACATGGTGGACTATGTGGAAGGATTAGTGGATCAGTCGATTGAAGAATAGACTGTGGCATTTTGTGGACACTCAAAAAATAACTTTGGTGGAGAATATGGCGCATTAGAAAAAGAATTATTTTCTACTATCAACTCCTACTATCTGCAAACCAGCGCTCCTCTCGGTGCAAATGACCTCAAAGATAAGGTTGAACTGCTATTGATAGGTGGTTTGCGTTTGTCAACAGTAAGAAAAATATGCTAAGCTTTTGGAGAGTTGAAGTAATGTCAGATATTGAGGGACAGTATGTGCTGTAGTGCTGATGCCTTTATTGAGAACTGTGCCAGGATAAACGGTTCCAAGAGAACTGATTTTATTGACCTTGATGTGATGTGCTTTTGAGACCAACCCCTCCCCTAATGAAATTTATTCATTTGTGCTTACTACATATAATATGCAAGATGGCAATAAATTATGTCTCCAAGGGGTTGGGGTTGGG
>Ga0100402_1005137_pt1 | contig 13536 bp, 16 predicted proteins | sample CryGeyme20150102_FD_80419 | JGI IMG/M metagenome (GOLD analysis project Ga0100402, IMG submission 80419) | Groundwater microbial communities from Crystal Geyser aquifers in Utah, USA - Crystal Geyser metaG 2015-0102 | ecosystem: Environmental > Aquatic > Deep subsurface > Groundwater | place...
CATTCGTGGAACCAGTTAGATGAATGGAACAATCTAATCCTGGACATATTTTATATTGGGAAGAAGCAGAAGCATTGACACTAGCTTAAGACCTACCTCTACTCTTAATTCATCATCTTCAGATATAACTTAGTTGTATTGTAAAGGTGATAGCCAGCTTTTAAGCAGATTAAGGGCATTTGCGATTATGATGCTTAGACAAGGCTCCCTGCAACCCTCTAACCCTTTTCTGAATATGGCTGTCCAAATTACAATGGCAGTCTATCGAGAACTTTCCAAAGGATTTTAGGGAATTATTTTATTTTCATCTATCTAGAAAAACCTGGCTGGCTATTGTTTTGACTCTTTGATGGCATCTGGCGTCAAAATGATCAGAGGAAGCAGCATCCTCTGGATGACTTATGTGTTGTATGGGTTCATCAGGAACAGTCTATACTTGTGAATGACCATTGCCTCCAGTAATTTCAGCTGGTGATACCTTAACTTTTCGCATATAGCTTACTGCATCATCCCACAGAGAACGTCGACTAGCTTCCAAAAATTATCTTTGATGAAGTAGTCGGTCTGGATCGATAGCTCCTGGCTTGTTTTGTCGTGGATGGGCTGTCTATTGCTCAAACAGATAGCCACAAATTTGGTGAGGTATTTGAGCATCCACTTGTATTTATGGATTGTTAAGTGCTAGCTGCTTCCTTTCTGCATAGAATGCCAGCTTGTTTGAACTAACTTGACCTTCGATATTTAGCCCAATTAGCCGATCAAATATTTTGCCCATTCGAAAGTCTGTAGCTTCAATTCATTGCTCATGTTATGGTTTATACTTTTGGTGGCAAGCTTGATGCAAATGTACTTGAAAACGGGTTGAACTGTCACAGCTTCAAATGCAGCCTCTTTCAGCAAGACCAATGGATAAGTATATATTTCGTTTATTAACCTGTCGAAATCTGAAAAGGTGTGATAACTTCCTGAATGCTGGTATCTTTTAGAGATCCCAAGCAGGACCCAGAAGCAGCTTATCACTGTTTCAGGATTACTCAGACATTTAGTGAAGCCTGAGTCAGAAAGGTATAATTTGCATAGTGGACGCCCTATCAACTAAACAGTATCAAGGAGGAGCTGCCCGTAGCTGTAGCTGTCACAGAGGTTGTACATCGTCTGGAGCATTTGCTGAAGCAGTTCTTTCTGATCTTCAGGGCTGGCAATGATTTCTGACTTTTGTCGTGACTCCCCATCTGCCGGCCAGGACTACCTGACAAATACTTTTAGTTGAACCAGAGCTTGGAGAGTGAGTTTTGTGATGTCTTCATTGTTCTAAGCGATTTAAGATGTGTTGATGATATAGAGCAGTTCCCTGATGTAGTCAGGATGCAACTTGTGCTGCTTGATGATATTTTCCACCATCTTATGGCTAGAAGGCTGACTGAGGTATATTTTAAAGACGGAAAGGAGCTCGAGTTCGTTACCTTGCATTTGAGATTAATTAGAGAATAGCAATAAAAGGCGGTCAATCGGCTAAGGGTGCTTTCTTATAAAAATGACTAAATGATTTTTTAAATAAAAAGTGTAGATTTCTTGAATAAGTCAATCAGAGATCAGAGTGCATATACTTTTCATGAGGTGCGTTGAGTGTCTTCCAATTTTAGATCTAACTGGAATCATCATCGATTAATAGCTTGTATTTCTAGTATTCTGGTTAGTGGAAATAATCAAGTATTTCCCATAATTTTTTCTCAATTGAACGACTCTTCACGTTCTTATAGGCTTCTGGCTAGGCAATCTTGAACTCTAGCAAGTGAGAGAGGCAAAATTAAACAGCTTTCATCGAGTTGTAAGGCGAGTTGTAAGACTCAGATTATTCATTGATGTGTTCGGCTGAGGCCATCTATTCATATATTTATAGTTAGTTTCTGCCGATATGGAAGTCTTCTAATTCTTCTTCTTCTCGCCAATCTGTATAGTCTTCAATAAGATTATAATCTTAGACAATATACTCGACCTATTAAGAGCAAAGAAAAACTATCCACTTGCATATAGCCCCTTGCCAGTTCGCTATATTAAGATCCCGAGCAACATGCGTTAGCTTAAGGAGCCTTGACAGCCCCAGCATTGCTCTGTTTCGGCTGTTGCTTTTCTTAATTATATGGTACATGCCCATACCGTAACTTTGAACAGTCTTGTCCACAAATATTTTGTCCAAAATATTGACTCTTTTTGAAGAGCTTATCAACTCCATCAGCTCTCGCAATCTAGCTGGGAGAGATAGATGGTTGATATTATTCTTTCCGGGGTAGAAGGCTAGGCAGAGGCAGAACGTTTGAATGGCATAGCTGAACAGCTCGGGGGTGTCATTGATAGCACGTGTTATCAGGATAGAGCTTAATTAAAAAGCCTTGGCAAATACTTTGCTGGGAAGATTCTCTTTGTGGGTTTCAAGTAGACTCAGCAGAAGGGCTAATGATGTTTCTTTTCTGATGGGTTAGATACTCGCTTTGGGTCTGGGTTTTTGCTTGTAGAAAGGCTAAAATATGAGATGGAATAGTAGTTCCAGTTCACTAACTCCGAACAAGTTTTGGGGAATGGCTTCCGGATTTATTGGAATATTTGTACTCACTGGAATGAGCCTGATATAGCTTCTGATTATCAAAAAAGAAGACTGGAGATCGTTACTTAAGGGATCCAGACACAGCTATAATAAATCCCTTTCTGCTTTCATGTATTTCTCTGGTAGTTGAAGAAAAGCCTCCTTTGGTAGGCCGATAACTCTCAAAGCAAACACCTGGAAGAGGAACATCAGAATCGGAGATGAAGATTCCACCTTACAAAAGTAGGTTTCAATGATGGAGGCAAAGGATTCGATGTATTATTCGAACATGCTCGTGATTTTGAGCACTTCACCGGTCATCTCATAAAGCACCATCTCAAAGTATTCCCTCATATGGGCCAGCTGTTTGTTTTAAGCAATACAAAAGGCAACAGTTCTCATGGTACGAGCTGACTATTCGGCTATTCTGAGATGGCAACTATTATATAGTTGGGCTGGCATTGATTCCGTATCTTTCAAATCCTCTATAAAATTTCTTACAATGATGTGATGTAGTTTGTGAATGAGCTTCGATGTGAAGATACTTGCTTCAAGGCTGAAATACTGAATGAAGTCATTGAGGCAGGCCATCGCCTCTTCGAACTCATACTTGTTCATGATTTACATTAAAATATCCAGCATGGGTGGCACTAGATGGGGAGGGAAAGTTTCCTGCATTTATTTGTGCTACATCACACGTGAAAGTGCTATACAGCTATGCATTATTCTCAATGCATTCTCTCCTATATCATTTGCCTCTCTGGACTATAAGATCCATCCTGCAAGAGTGTCCCTTATGTGAAGCATACGATTCATCTCTAAGCTAAAACTGAACATTTCAATGACCTCGAGTGTTCTGATTACGACCCAGATACTATTCATTTGCAGGTAGCTGTTTATGTACGTTTGAATGAAGGCAAGAGCCTCATTTAGGTGGTAGTTGCTTTTGATTTGTTCAGCTATCGAGCAATACAGTTGTAGCCCGATTGCAATTTACTCTTGGTTAGGGTTATTTATGTCACAAAGTACTTTTATGGTATATACTATCGCCTCTAATATTCTACTCTGCTATAACTGCTTCTACTCGCCAAAAGGGGTAATAGGTTGGTCCAGAGAAGCAAGAGTCTTCCACAGCCTGAGAGCAGCCAATCGGCAACTGGAGTAGTCTTCCCACAAAGTTTGGTTCATCTCCACCTAATAAAAGGAAGTAGGGTTTTCCTATATAGCCATCCTCTCCTTCTGTGACATCCCCTGCTGAATTATAAGTAGTGCTGTCCCCATTATCTAAATAGTTCTATCAATATTTGTCAGGTAAAAGGCTTAATTTTTAACGGCAAGCGATGTCAACAGCAACACCAGACGAAATCGGATCTACAGGACAATCGGGTATCTGGTGCACGTGCTTGCTAAGTCGCTGACGGTCATGAAGTGCTTTTTGAGAAATTATTCGCACTGTGGGGATCTTTATGTAAACTAGCTGCTCAAAAAATAAGGATCCCGCAATATGTATTTGTGAATAAGTTTGATTGCCCACTTGAGCGCATGATAGAAATGGTACTCAATCTAAAGCTTGTTTAGGCGCTCCCATTCTACCGCATTCATTTGAGTCAGCTGTGGCAAAAAGGCTTAGAGAGTCAAGGCTGCCAGCTTAACCCACTTGAAACAGTCAGCAAAAAGACCATCAGGTAGCTGAATGGATAAGGCTTTGTTGGCAAATTTGAAACCGTAGTAACAAAGTGACCAGTATTCTCTTTTGGTTCGATTCAATATAGCCTCATTCTGCTGACCTTTCTGAAACTATTCGTCTATTGCTTCCAGGTTGGCCCCCTTATTGAGAAGCATAGTCTGGGAACTTTCGAGGGTCCGCTTCAATAGCAGATAAACTTCTTTCAGCTCTATAGAGTATTAATAGGCTTGGATGATGGCCAGCAGGCACATAAAAGCAGTTTTTGCCTAATTTTCATGGAAAAGGTACATCTCTAGCTTTTGGATGCTCTCATTCGCAATTAGATGATGGCACATATCTTTCCCGACTATCTTCAGTGAGTCGAGAATCAAATCTGCATACTTGTAGTCGTCGCACAATCTAGAAACAGTATCGATAATGACATTTAAGAAGAAATCCCGATCTTCCTGACAAATGATGTTGATAGGAGGCTGAATGGTGTACCTGCTCCAGGATTTTCTGAGGAAAACTTTAAGCTGAATGAGGGCAGAGTAGGTGACCTGCTGAGAAACTTTATCAGATACGATAAGGCTATGTAGAGCCTGAATATACCCTGGGAGAACTTATGCTTCTTTAATGATCTGAGTAGCTTTGCTAATTTATTCTTGAGTAGATGCTGACGCTGAGGATATCTGTTCTAGAGCCTGATAGATGTTAAAGATCATCTGTGAGAGTTGATCGCTGTTGGGGTTCCCCTAACTGTTCATATTCTTTTGGGATAATCTGAGTATCAACCTTTTGAATGATAGGCTATCTTACTTATAAAAATATATAAAAAATGAATCAACTTTTTATTAATAAGGGCTATTTGTTGATTTAGACATATAGCTTATACCAATAGTAACAAATAATGACAATCAGCGGAACCCTTCCTCTTCTTCAGGTATGAAGGAAGCGTTTTTGTAGTTTACACGGTTGTACTATGATGCTTGAGCATTCATTTCATATCCCAAAACCATGTTCGTGACGAATTTGATTATTTCTATGCTGATGAACACGAACTAATTTCTGTGCTTAGCAGCCACTTGCCAGTTTGCCAGCCAAACGACCAACGGCATCGAGCCCACATATAATAACCCAAGCACACCAAATTTACTCATGAATTTTTTCAAACTTATGCGGACTTGTCTGTAGGTGCGAATGCATCCTCCGAGAAAGACCAAGGCTAAAATGATGCGGAAATAGAACAAAATGCTTCCTCCCACAGAGTCAAACACGTGGTGTCGGTCATGTTCATGTCCCAACTTTGTTATGACTGTAACGATAACGTTAGCGAAGGTGAGACAAGCAACTAAATAAGTTAAGACATACTCAAAGGGAAGAAGAGATCTAGGTTGTTGCCTTTTGTGAATGTAAGGGTCCATCCGAAAGCTATTAGAGTCAGGAGAGCTACAATAGCAGCTTCTGATGTTGAATGGAGAAGGAGGTAAACGAGATGAAAAAAGAAGTAGTCTGAACCTGTGTAGACATAGATGAGGAAGCCTATCATTTTCCAGAAGAGGCTGCTGACTTGAGTGACTGTTCCCATAAATAGCAGCATTTTAGGGTAGTCCAGTGCTTGAGGTCCTTGATCCTTGATGAGTTTAAAGTAGTAGTTGACTACGAGTAATCCTGCTATGATGATGAGAGGAGCTATGTACCAGTGATCCTCTTCCTCACCCATTTATCTGCCGTTGTTGACGAGGTGCAGGTTGACGTTGAGATGTAAGTTTGTGTTGTTGTACTATGAGAGGAATCTGCTCTGGCAATCTTTCAATACGAAGTAGTAGGTCGTGTAGTCCTCCAGCTAAAACCAAAATGAGGAGTGTGTTGTCTGTCCATCCAGCAAAATTTGATGAACTGCCAAGGGACGTGTTACTGGTACTTCGCATCTACGGTTCATTTCATCTTCCCATTTATGTTATGAAATCGCCACCAGAAATATTTCGGCATTTTTGCCAAAGGGAAGTCCTGTGATGTGAGTGTCAAACTCAACCGATGCAGTTCCAGGGGCAAAAGTCATTTTATCGAGGTAGACCCAGCCTTTGTTTCTGGCGAAGAGGGTGAACTTGAGAGCTGTTTCAAAGTAGCGAGCCTGTGCCTGGAGAAGCAGTGCTACTAGAAGCAGGAATATCTTAAACATGTGGCTTGTTATTATAAATTTCTTAGAGACTAGAGAAGCCATAGCAATAATCCAAAGACTACATATGATTAAAAGTCCAATCGGTAACTTTGAGCCCTTTGGCCATATTTGGTTAGAACTGATTATGCTATATTAATAAAAGAATTATATTTTGTTGTTAAGAGTGCGGTATATTCACTGCTCATAATAATTGTTGAGATGAAGTAGCGAAAGAAGATTAAGTATGTCGAAAAGCAACCCCCCGACAAACAAAGCATAGAGTAAAAAGAAACACAGCCAGCAGCCAAAAAGGAAGAAAGACAAACAAACAACCAGGCATACTTAATCCCCAAAAAGGATCATCAGCCCTCCCAATACAAACCTAAGTATCTGCCCAAGGAGCAAAAAAATAATCAAAGGGGCAAGGATCTTTAGGCCCCTCGGTTTGTTGAGAGATAGAGCAGTCGTCACGACATGGGATGCATCATCTGCTCTGAGCAAATTAAAAGAAAAGAGTGGATCTGGACCTGCACTTGCTGCTGCATCTCCATGCACCTCAAGTGCATCAAAGAATGGATTCGCAATGTCAACCAGCAACTCCCCAAGCAGGCTCAGCACATTTTCAACTGGAAGTGTCCTCAGTGCAATTTCTAATACAATGAACCCCTACCAAAATACTATTGTTTCTGTGGAAAACACCTCAATCCAGAACTCGACAGAGACCTCCTTCCTCATTCCTGCGGATAAATATGCGATAAAAAAAGAGGCATTTACTGCACCCATCCCTGCCCTCTGATGTGTCATGCTGGTAAATGTCCTCCTTGCGAGCACGAAGGGACCATTGTAAAATGCCAATGCGGAAAGAGTCAGAGAATGGTCAGATGCAGCTAGGACAGACTGGTTTACCAGTGTGGTAAAAAATGCGAGAAAACTTTGAACTGCAACAAGCACAAATGTTAGAGAAACTGCCATCCTGGAGCCTGCCAACCTTGCAAGAAGAAGAAAATGTCAGGATGCTTCTGTGGCAAAAACACAGATATCATCGATTGCATATAAACATCCTATTCTTGCGGATAAGTCTGTGCAAAGAATCTTGATTGCGGATACCACAAATGTGAAGAAAAGTGCCATGTTGGAAAATGCAACCCATGCCCTCACACTCCTGAACTGCAAACTACCTGTCCATGTGGCAAGTACACTATTGAAATGCTGACAGGAGATCCGGACTTTAGGCAATCATGTGCTGACCCCATTCCCATCTGCGGAATGCCTTGTGGCCGAAAGTTAGACTGTGGCCACTTGTGTCCCAACAGTTGTCATGAAGGTCGTTGTCCTCCCTGTAAGAAGGTAACTGATCAGCTTTGTCAGTGCGGATCTCAGTCCAGAAAGATAGAGTGCTGCCAAACGGAGCACAATCCTTTCAAATGTGAGCAAATATGTAAGAAAAAACGGCAATGTGGAAATCATCTATGCAACGAGCCTTGCTGTCCTCACCGCAACTCTCCAGTCCCTGCCGATCATCCCTGCGATCTTAACTGTACACGTATGCTCAACTGTGGAAAACATGAATGCGGAGAACCTTGTCATATTGGTCTCTGCAAAAAATGCCCAGTCATTTACAGTCAGCCCCAACCATGTCCATGTGGGCGAACTTTCCTGAAACCTCCTATCATTTGTGGCACTCTAGTTCCTGAATGTGAGTCTGTCTGTGACAAGGAGCTGTCTTGTGGTCATCGTTGCAAAATGTTCTGTCATTACGGACCCTGTAAATGCATATAGGAAGTCACTGTTGACTGCCGATGTGGAAAAGAAAAGATCAACACAGTTTGCGGCAGAGAAGCCCTATGCCTCAACTTTTGTAAGGAGACCTTGGCATGTGGACATAAGTGCGGTCTGCAATGCCACAGAGGAACTTGCTAGGAGGCACATAAAACTCACCCCTGTAGAAAAACTTGTAACAAAGAAAGAAAGGACTGCAGGCACTTTTGTCCTCAGCTTTGCCATGATCAGCAATGTGAAGATTTCCCATGTGAGGCCTAGATATTGGTGAAATGTGATTGTGGACACAGACAAACCATGACACTTTGCGGAGCACTTGAGAACAAGCGAACCCGAAAGACTATTGTTTGCAACAAAAAATGTGAAAACCTTAAAAGATTTGATTTTTTCTACAAAGACAAGGAGATATACTATCCAGGTCAGATGGTTCAGTTTGCCTTCAAAAATTATCCATACCTGCAAAACTTGGAAGCCAAACTGGAGAGGTTCATTCTTCACTCTGAAGAAAACTTCCTTTAAGTTGAGTACAAGTTCCAGGATCATAGCACTAAACTATTGCTAATTGACCTTTTCGAAAACCACTACCACCTCAATACTCACTTTTACAGCCGACTCAAACACTCAGCCTTCACTCTGATGCAAGCAGAAGATACAATGGTTCCCAAACCAGTTCTGAGCGAATACATCAAATTGATTTCAAGTGGAAAAATAAAACAAAACAATCTGCCATTTTAGTTCACCATCAGTTTTTAAATGGAACAGAAGGACAAGGGAAGCCTGATAATCAAGTCTCTCAAAAACTACCTTCACAAGTATTACAGTGAGAGAAGCGGAAAGTACATATCTCTTCATTTCTGGAGTAAATAGGTGGGAGAACAAGCTTTGAGTCAGATGGAAGAAGAGTTTCAAATGGTCTAATTCAGATGTGGATACAACATCACCAAACCTGAATAAACTGTTGGATAAGAGTAAATCATGGAGCATTAGGAATAACTAGGAGCTGATTAATCTTAACCAGCCAGGACAAGGAAAATTAAGCCATAAGAACCAAAGAACACTGTATAGGAGGTCAAACAAGAAAAGCCTAAAAATGAAGAACTCCAATCCGAAAAGCAAGAAGAATCGTAATCAGGCTAAACTAAGGCTATTTTTGTTCCTGAACCTCTAGTCGGTAAGAAAATTCCCACAACGACTGACTCCAAGCCAAAGTTAATTGTGAGACGAGGTATTCCTGCTTTCAAGAAGAACGATTATCCTCCTTCCAAATAGAATGTACAAGATATTTATCCGATCGACTAAGAATAACTTTTTGATGAGAAACTTGACTGGGACGAGTTCGTTGAGGGTCTTTGTGCCAAAAATATGGGGCCATAGGCTACTTAGTGGAGAATTCGATGTCTGCTGATCATAAACTCCTTCCATCCTATTCAGGAAAAATACTTCCATCAACTTTTTAGCTGTCTTGTGAGCATGTACAACAAAGATAAGGAAGCAGCCATGCGAATTTTATAAATTCAGAGAATTGACAACAAATCAGTCAAGAGTGAAATGGAGAGCAATGGAATTTATCTAAGTCATCATGAGCCTGAAATGCTCAGTTACTTGAGACTATTCAACTATCTTGCAGAAGAAAAAACAACTGTGGAGTTTCCTTAAATATTGGGAGCAACACCCGAATTCACAAAAGCTCAAGATATCATTGAGTCAGTTCATCAAAAAGATCCCAAACAATTTTATGACCTCTTCAACATGAGCGATTTTGTCTACTCTTGCGCTTTGATACCAATAGTTCATGCCCTAAGAGAAAATATTATTGAAGACATTGCTCATGGAGGCAAGCACCCGGTCAAAGACATGTACAAACATTTGCTCTTTGAAAGTGAATAGGAACTACTAAACTACTTTTAAAAGAATGGTCTGAAGATGGGCACAAGAATCACAAAGTCAACCAAGGAGGAGATCTATATTGTTCGAGAAGGAGAGCTAAATAAGGAGATGATTGAAGACAAGGCTTTTATTGATGCAAAAGTGAAGTGCAAACGAGACAAAAAATACTTTTTACACGAACCAGAAGAGCTTTACCAGGAAAAATACTGTACGCTCAGCTTTTTTGCTTTTGGGGATTTCAAAGAGTCTATCATACAAGGATACATGAATTCACTGGTAAAATTCCTCAAGGCAAAAGAATGATTGATTGCATTAAATTCATATCTATTTATCTTATAGATAGCTTAAATCATAGTTAGTCCTTAGCTGCACCGGACTCTTACTCAGGCCCTTCCATATCTACAAACTCAGGCTCAATTTCGGTCGTTTCTTCTTTTTCCAAAGCTACCTAACCATCTTCATCTACAGTTGCTGTTTCATTCAAAATCGTATCCAAATTAGTAAGAGCCCTTTGAGAAAAGTTACCCTCATTCTTTATCTTAGCAACTCCCCAATCATGAACATCGTTGATCGTCACCTTTGTCGATTGAAAGGTTTCTGAATAGACGAATATGTACATTCGAGGAATGTTGGGTTGAGATAGATGTGAAGCGAGAGTAAGCAAAAAGAGCTGAGGCAAAAGAGTCGCACAAAGACATTGAACCAAGTTCCATCTCCCTTTGTGGCCTGAACAACTGGCAAAAAGCTGTCAAGAATACCGTTGGAATAGAATAGATCAGGGAATATCCAGATGTGATAATTGAATATAGCGAAGACAATATAGACCAACAACCTAAGAACTATAATGCCGACAAGAACAACCAGAAGGACCAATGAGACCAACCATATGCCATATTTAATTGAAAAGGGCCAAATAGGAAACATCACCAGCCCCAGGATTAGTAATATCACCAAAATCGTCATTCCTCTTCTTGACTCAGTTGTATCGAATCTAAAAGAGGCAAATTTTTTCTCAGTATTTGTAGGTAAAACGGGTTAAAGTGACTTTGGGTATTTAGTCTTTAGATGCTCGGGTCTCTTGAAAAATACAAATTAAGAGCTTGCTTTTTGAACGAGAGCATTCAATTCATCGTTGGCTTATATCTAATTGGTCTTTTATTTGATTAGTTTTTCGAAGTCGTCAAGCCTGAAGAACTCAACTCTTTCTGAGCCCACTTGAGCATGGCTAAATCTGAGCTTGTTCTTTCTGAGGAAATGGACAAGAGGTCTCACCCTTTGCTTGTAGGCAGCTGCTTCTTTGAGATGTGCTTCCTGCAGAGCCTTGATTTTATCTTGAGTGAGGGGCTTTTCCTTCTTGGTTGTCATATTATAAAGATTATGCGAACGTGTATAGTCAATAGTAAGAATAACATCAGAATTATCAGAATTATGTGACAATCAGGCAGCGCGGAAATCGACACTAATTTCGATGCCGTTGGGGATAGTGATGGAAGTTACTTCCTTGATTTGGGATGCAGTGCATTCGAGGTCAATGTATCGCTTGTAGATAGTCATTTCCCAGTTGTCCCAGGTCTTTGAACCCTCACCGCAGGGAGTTCTTCGGCAGCATATTCTGAGGTGCTTGTTGGGAAGCCTGACGGGACCTGAGATCTTGACGGCCTGGGTCTTAGCATTGTTGACGAGCTGGTTGGTGACTTGCTGCATGGCAGGGAGTCTGTTGCCACTGAAGGTGATTCTGGTCCTCTTGATTTCCTGATCTTCAAAGCCTTACTTCTTATCCTTATCAGCCATCTTCTGGTAATCAAGCAATTATTATTTATATAATTTAATTAAAATATTCCTTTTACTATTGCCTAATCAGTCCTTTGATCCCTTCCTCGACTTTGATCGCTTCTTCTCCTTTTCCCTCTCTCTCTCCTTCTCTTTTTCCTTTCCCTTCTCTTTATCTCTATCTTTATCTCTATCCTTCTCTTTATCTTTATCTTTATCTTTATCTTTATCTCTATCTTTCTCCTTCTCCTTCTCTTTCTCTTTTGCTCTATCCTTTTCTTTCTCTTTTGCCCTATCCTTTTCTTTCTCTTGTCCCCTTTCCTTCTCCTTCTCTTGTGTCCTATCTTTCTCCTTTTATCGATCCTTCGGCTTGTCTCTCTATTTTTACTTCTCCCTATCTCTGTCTCTTGTTTTTTCTTTGTCTTTATCACGATTTTTCTTCTCCTCCTTTTCTTTTTTGTTTTTGTCCCTGCTTTTACTTCTTCTATGTTTGCTGTCTTTTCTTTTCCGTTTGGAACGCTAATCTTTGCTTTTTTTTCTTCTTTGAGATTTTGATCTTTACTTTTCCTTTCTTTTTCTTCTTTTTCGATCTTTGTCCTTTTATCGCCTCTCCTTTTCCTTCTTGATTCTCTTTTATTTCTTGCGTTTTGTGCTTTTTGAGGGCTAAGAAGTTTCGGAAGAGGAATCGTCAGAACTGTCATCCGAGCTATCACCTGAAGAAGAAGACTCGCTTGATTACTCATCCATTGAGGAGCTGTCAGATGTCTTTTTGAAGAAGTACTCACTTTTTGTAATATTCACTTTTTTGATCAAAGCTTAGGGATAAGCTAATAAATCTCTTAGCTTTAGACCCTCAAACTATTATAGTCTTTCTATTCTTTTACCATCTTTCTGAAAAATAAACTTGTAGTCAGAAGGTAGCTTTGATTTAGTTATATCGAGATCAGATATGAGCGTTTGGAACTCGCAGAAAGACTGGTATTTTTCCATTTATTTTCTGCTTACTCCGTAGCCTTAAATAAAGTGTGAGGGCAATGGTTAAATCAACTGCCTTGCCAGCATGCTTATTTTATCTTCCTTTACAATGACAAGATAGTTGTCCGTGCTGTAATTTCTGTTGAAGTATTTATTTTGGCTGCCCTAGAGAGGTATGATTTTGTTACGAAGGAAGGGATCGTCTTCTTCCTTGCTTCTGAAGAGGAGCACCTGCACTCCATACTTCTTCTTCGACTCCTCCATATCACTATTATAAGTAACATAAACTAACACAAATCAATAAGATACTTTTTAAACGACTTGCTAATTCGATTGAGTCCAGCTTCCTGTGATTGATTTCAAAAAACGATGTGATTATATAGCTCCGTTGATACACTGATAGAGACCGACTTCTGAAGTATTTTTTCCCCACTCCAACTTGGAACAAATTGGGCGCTAAACTATTTTGATTTGGGAAACTAAAATAACCTCTGGTTCATCGATGATATAAAACAAGAGGTGTTCTTTGGTTAGGACAACAAGACTTCTGTAGATTTGATCTTGCGAAACCAAAAAGTCTACAATAGGTGAATCTGCTATGAGAATATGGTCTAGAGTGAACGACTGATCTTTATAATTTATAGTATAGGTTACCTCTGAAATCTACAAGCCTTGGCTGAGGTAAAGAGAATCAAAACCCTTGCGGACTTTAGCAAG
>Ga0100402_1005141_pt1 | contig 13525 bp, 13 predicted proteins | sample CryGeyme20150102_FD_80419 | JGI IMG/M metagenome (GOLD analysis project Ga0100402, IMG submission 80419) | Groundwater microbial communities from Crystal Geyser aquifers in Utah, USA - Crystal Geyser metaG 2015-0102 | ecosystem: Environmental > Aquatic > Deep subsurface > Groundwater | place...
AAAAAACGCCGTTGAAAAAGCTCTCGTTTATGCGTATCGCGATCGTAAGGTCAAGAAACGTGAATTCAGAAAACTTTGGATTGTTCGTATTAATGCAGCAGCTCGTTTAAACGGCACCTCTTATTCCCACCTTATTAATGCCATGAAAGACAAAAACATGGAATTAAACCGTAAGGTTTTAGCCGAGCTAGCCGTTCGTGATCCTAAGACATTTAAAGCGATTGTGGAAAAAGCCTTAAATTAATGTCACATTAATCTGTCATAGGCAAATTATCATTGTGATAGTTTGCCTTTTTTTTTAAGTCCATACCTATGTTCGAACAAATTTCAGCCATTAAAGAATCTCTCCAAGCTCAGAAAATTAAAAATCAAGCTGAGTTAGAACAATTTAGACTTACCTTTTTATCTAAAAAAGGTAAAATTTCCGAACTGATGCCTCTTATTGGTAAAGCTGCCAATGAAGAAAAACGCATTATTGGGCAATTAATTAACGACGTTAAACAATTAGCTCAAGGAATCTTTGAATCCGCTCAAACTGAATTAGAAAATTCCGGCCCAATTATCAAAAAAGCCACCGACGATTTAACATTACCTGTTCTTCCTTTTAATCAAGGTGGTCTGCATCCATTGAGCAAAGTTTTAGATGAAATTAAGGCTGTTTTCTTTCGCCTAGGATTCTCTATCGCTGATGGACCAGAATTAGAAGATGATTTTCATAATTTTACTGCATTAAATTTCCCGCCAGAGCATCCTGCTCGTGATATGCAAGACACATTCTTTGTTAGAAAAGATGAAGAAGGCAAATCTGATTTGGTGATGAGAACACATACATCACCAGTTCAAGTTCGTTTAATGCAATCTCAAAAACCTCCTATTCGCTCAATTATGCCTGGAAGAGTATATAGAAACGAATCGATTACCGCAAAGTCCTATTGCTTATTCAATCAAGTAGAGGGGCTTTATATCGACAAAAATGTTACTATGGCTGAACTTAAGGAAACATTGATTGTCTTAGCAAAAATGATGTATGGCGCTGATGTAAAGTACCGCTTACGACCTTCATTCTTCCCATTCACAGAACCAAGTATGGAAATGGATGTTTGGTGGGAACGTAAAGATGGTAGCAGATGGCTTGAAATTCTGGGTGCAGGAATGGTGGATCCAAATGTATTAACAGCTTGCGGTGTTAACCCTGACGAATACACCGGTTTCGCACTTGGCTTAGGTGTAGACAGAATGGCTATGCTTCGTTATGGATTAAATGACATTCGTGATTTATACGAAAACGATGTTCGTTTAATTTCTCAATTTGCCTAAAAAGCTTTATAACACAAATTTTTATTTCCAATCGGAATTCAATTCTTCTCTTTATGAAAATTTCTCTTAATTGGCTTAAGCAATATGTAAATCTCGATGGACTTACTGTCGATGAGATTGAAAACAAAATTACTCTTCTAGGTCTCGAAGTTGATGAAGTAATACCTGTAGGTTCCACTCTTGAAGGAGTTGTTGTTGGTAAAGTCATGACTTGTATCCCGCATCCTGACGCTGACCGCTTAAAATTAACAACTGTTGATATTGGTGCAGATGAACTCGTATCTATCGTCTGCGGTGCTCCAAATGTTGCTGAAGGGCAAATTGTACCGGTAGCGACTGTTGGATCTACCTTACCTGTAGAAGTTAAACCTGGAGAGTTTCTTACTATTCGAAAAAGTAAAATTCGTGGTCAAGTTTCTGAAGGAATGATTTGCGCAGTTGATGAATTAGGACTTGGTGAAGATCACTCTGGAATTTTAGTTCTAGATACAGATAAACCACTCGGGACTCCTATAATTGAAGTTCTTAAAACAAACGCTGATACTGTTTTTGAAATTAGTATAACTCCTAATCGTCCTGATGCAACTTGTCATATTGGCGTTGCAAGAGATTTATCTGCTGTTTTAAATAGACCACTTTGTTTACCAGAATTAAACACCAGTTCAAATACAGGCTTAGTAAGTAATTTCATTGATATTGAAATCAAAAATCCTGAAAAATGTCATCGTTATACAGCAAAAGTGATTCAAAATGTCACTATTGGAGAAAGTCCAGAATGGTTAAAAAATTATCTTACAGCAATTGGATTAAGACCTATTAACAATGTTGTTGATGTTACTAATTATGTAATGTATGAATTTGGTCAACCAATGCATGCATTTGATATTAATGAAATTAGTTCTAAAAAAATTGTTGTTCAAGCATTTGAAAATGAAACTGAGTTTATAACCTTAGATTCTCAAACTAGAAAGATTCCTGCAGGATCATTATTTATTTGTGATGATAATAGACCTGTAGCTTTAGCCGGAATTATGGGCGGTGAAAACTCTGAAATAACGAGTATAACTAAAGATGTTTTATTGGAAACTGCTTATTTCGAACCAACAGGAATTCGTAAAACATCGAAACAAACCGCCTTACAAACAGATTCATCTTATCGTTTTGAACGTGGTATTGACCCGAATGTAACCTTATTAGCTGCTGAGCGCTGCGCCGCTTTAATTGTTGAATTAGCTGGTGGTAATTTAGTTGATGGCACTTTAGATGTTCATCCAATTAAAACTGAACCAAAAGAAGTTTCTTTTAAAATCTCTTATGCTAATCGCATTTTAGGCACCGGAATTACTCAAGAAACTGCAAAAGATATTCTAACTCGTCTTCAATTCAGAGTAGAAATTGTTTCTGAAGATGAATTATTAGTTAATGTTCCAACTTTCCGTCCTGATGTTGAAAGACCTATCGATTTAGTTGAAGAAGTAGCACGTGTTTTAGATTATAATACAATTGAGTCTCCAAAAAACACAGCCTTTCACACTCCTTCTCCTTACCCATTTCATGAAACATTCACTGAAAAGAATAGATCAAAAAGTGCAGCTTTAGGTTTTACTGAAATCTACTGCAATTCATTGCTGTCAGAGTCTTATGCTTTAAAACATAAAAACAGTGAAAGCCTAATTCGCACATTGAATCCAATTTCTAAAGATTTAACGTACTTGAGAGACACCTTAAAAATTGGGTTCTTAAAAACTGTATCGTTTAATCTTAATAGAGGAAATCACTCTTTAGCATTATTTGAAATTGGTCATACTTTTGAAAGAACCAATGATAAAGGAACTTTTATTGATGGGATTAAAGAACACTCTCATATTGGCTTCGGATTGTGTGGCTTAAAATCTAATGAAGAATGGATTGGAAAAGCGCAAGTTTATTCCTTTGGTGATCTAAAAGCTCGAATTAACGCCTGGTTTTTGTCAAATAGATTGAGTGATTTAGTTACAGAAACCTATTCTGAAGAAGGAAATTTAGATTACCATATCAAAAAAACTAAAATAGGAACTTTAGAAGTTTTTGAGCCTAATAAAAACAAAGCTTTAGACTTAAGCTATCCTGTTTATTTTGCTGAGTTTGATTTAACAGAATTGGAAAAATTTGCTGAAAAATTAGATGAATTTAAAGCAGTTTCCATCCCTAAATACCCTAACTTTGAATTCGATCTTGCTCTCGTAGTTGATTCAACAATTCAAACAGGCGATATGAGTTCAACACTTGTAAAAGCTGCTGGTAATTTACTTCACTCCTATCATATTTTTGATGTGTTTGAAGGTGGAAGTCTTGAAAATGGTAAAAAAAGTATTGCTTATCGTTTAACATTCAGAGACGATTCAAAAACCTTAACCATGCAAATTGTTGAACCAATTATCCAAAAAATTCTAAAAAAATTGAATAATCAATTTGGTGCGGTTTTAAGATCTTAGTTATTTTAAAAGATCAACCTACTTAATCTAATCTTGAGCTCTAGTATTATGGATCAACATGCTGTTTTGTCAATTATAAATGAACTGGAAAATCAGATTCAATTACTGATTCAAAAAAACTCTGTTCTTTCTGCAAAAAATACTGAGCTCAAAACAGCATTAAGTAAAAAACAAGCTGATGTTTTTGAGCACTTAGATACAAACGATCGAATTGCTATGAAAGCTAAAGTAGATCATTTGTTACATAAAATTGACCAACAACTCCATAAATAAGACTCAAGATGAAAAAAGTAAAAATCAGTGTGTTGGGAAAAGTTTATTCAATGGATGTTGCACCAGAAGATGAAGTAATGCTTCACGAAACAGCAGAATATGTGAATCAGCGCTTTTCTGAGTTTAGAAAAGATTTAATTGGTCAACCTGAATCTACAATTTCAGCATTAGCTACGTTTTCAATTGCGGAAGATTTATTTATTGAGCGGAAAAAACATTCTCAGGAAGCCGCTTCGCCCGAGGTTGCATTAAGACTTTCTGAACTTTTAAGTGCAATTAAGCAGGCAAATCCGTAAATTTAATCACTGCGGAAGCACTACGGAGAAGTCATTGTCGATAAGAATAATCTTTGGGATTCTGACTCTGTTCTGTGATGACAGGCCTTATCTTCGGATTGAAGGAAGTCAGATCAAGGCAGGCAGTTGCCCACCGTTTTGATGATATGGGTCAATGCACATATCGAGTGTTTTCGCAGTATTTTTTTCCCTAAAACAAAAGACGATTTTGAATATTACTCGTCTTTGTTCTTTCTGCTTCTCATTACTCTTTTTGGTTTTTGATCCACACTAGTCTCTGCCATAGACTTTTTACTTGGGTAAATCTGATATTCAACAAACTCAACATCTATATTCGCATTATAAAACTTGTAGCGATTTTTTGGCTCAAGTTTAATAAAACGCAACCATTCATGTGTTGATACCACAAAACAACTATAATCTTGAGCACGGCGTTTGAAATAAGAACCAACTGCTGTATAGATTTTTTGTAAATCTTTTTCACTACCTAAGCGTTCGCCATATTCAGGGTTCATGATAATCGTTCCTTTTCCAACTGGAATAAAGGTCTCACGAAAATCAGAAATTCTAAATAAAATATGTGCACTAGCATTAGCTCTTTCGGCATTTCCTTTAGCGGCTTCAATAGCCTCAGGGTCTCGATCAGTTGCAACAATCATTCCTTCACTAATTGGCAATTGCTGTTGCTTTGCTTCTTCTTTTAGGTTTTCCCAAATCGTTGAATCGTAACCTTTTATGTGCATGAAACCGTAATTTTCACGCAATAAGCCCGGAGCTGTTCTTGTTGCAATTAAGAATGCTTCGATAGCCAACGTTCCACTTCCACACATTGGATTTACAAAATGTGAATTTGGGTCCCATCCTGATTTCAGAATTAAAGCTGCTGCTAAGGATTCTTGCAAAGGCGCTTTATGTGGTTGATGACGATAACCACGTCTGTTTAATGGAGTACCGGATGTATCAAGAAAAACGGAAACACGATCTCTATTCCAATAAATAAAAAGCACTGTTTTCTCAGTTTCTGAACCAGAATCAGGTCTAAAACCATATTTCTCTGTCAGTCTGTCGACTATAGCATCTTTTGCTTTTAAGTTTGGTAAACGTGTATCACGAATCGTCTCATTGTGCGTAGCTGACTGAATACTTACGTAGGCATCTTCAACTTCAGGAATTAAGTCTTCCCAAGCAAATTCATTGATTACTGTGTAAAACTCATCGATGTTTTTTGCTCTGCCTTCAAATAAATGAAATTGAACTTTATGAGCTGTTCTTAACCATAAATTCAGTTTCATTGCATCAGCCAGATTTCCTCGAACTGAAAGAGCATTATCTTTTTCTACTCTTACTTCATAACCGAGTTTTTCTGTTTCTTCTACAGTTATTGCCGCAATGTAACGAGGCGCACTAATTAAAATGCGCCGTTTTTCCTGAAAATCTATCACTGTTGGGAGTTAATTATCGTCTTTATCGGTATCAAAATCAAAGCTGTTTCCGCTTTGTTCGATGGAGTAAAATTCATAAATAGATTGATGTAAATCTTCAGGGTCTAATTCACCCTCATCAATCATTTCTTCAATATCTTCTTCGTCAAATATCTCTAAGACATTATTTCTATTTAACATCTCATCAAAAATATTTTGGTTTTTATCCACTTGAGGCATCACTTCGTCCATATCATCAATGAACTTTTGCATATCAAACTCAATGCCTTCAATTGTTTCAATAAGCAAATATAAACGTGCAACGCCACCGTCTTCAGTTTCCAGTTCAATAATTTTCAGGTCAGTATTTTCGAAAGCTTTCATATACGATAATTTAAATTCAGACTTAGAGTTTGTACAAAATGAGATAGTTAATTTTAGTAAATACGTTCATAGAACATATTCAACTACAGGTTTTAAACCAGTGACAAGTATAGCTTTTGCTTGATTATCAAATGGGAAACATAAGTAAAGTTACGGATTCTCGTCGATTAATTGCTTAGATCTTTTTTTTAATTCAATAGCAGCACTTGCATATCCCCCATTATTCCCGTCTACAAAATGTATGTGATTTCGATTATACTGAAAAACCATACACGTTATCAAAGCTGCATCCGATACATGAATTCCATAAACTAATTTTTTTTCTAAAAATTTCTCCTGTAACCATGATTCAACACTTACTAATTGACTTTTAGTACAAGACACAACAAGACGAATCATTTCATCAAATTTTCTAAAATCTGAATTCGCAATTACATCTGACTTATACTCTCCCCAAGCTGTAGAACTTGTCGCGATTCCCCTATTCATCATAACTAGTCCGATTATCATTCTCAAGCGAATTTCAAACAGATATTTAACTTTTCCCCAAATACTTAAACCTTGTGTTCTAATTCGCGTCTCAGAAAGCAACTCTTTAAATCTTCCAAACATGAGCATATTCTTTTCATGAATTGGGTGATTATCAGGTTGAATAAAAAGACCTTCAAAGAATTGAATAAACTCATTATACACCTTTAATTGTTCTTCAATATTTGAACTAGTTGGTTTAATGAGCATACTTATGGTATGATCCATCGAAGACTTAATGGGCTGCCATCTACATTCAAGCCCTTCATAACTCACACTTTCGTGAAATTCCGCAGTAAGATTAATAACATTTGGGTTTCCTGACTTAAGCCATTTTTCAGCAGTAGTTAGTCCACCACCAAAAAAAACCGCTTGTTGATAAATTTCACTGATTTTTAATTTCCCAACTAAAAGAGTTTCTCCTGCTTTGTACAATTCCTTTACCGAAATAATACCCGCTCTCAATTCAATATTATAATCTGTTTTAGCTAAAAGAATGGTGTTCGAAAAAACTTTTTTTATTAAATCTAATTTTGATTCAGGAATACAAAGCGAAACACCATCACCCCCAAAAACAAATGGAATATCATCAATAGACAATTCTCTTAAAACTGCCATAATTGGTGCAGCACCTAAAATGTTTACATCACGATAGTGCCCATTTTCAATTGCTTGAGTTGAATTTACAACATCGGAAATAATAACATACCAATCTTCTGGAATTGGCTTGTAAAATTCGAGATTTGTAATTTCTGCAAATGTTGGAATGGTTTCTAGTTCTTTATAAAACATGAGAAGTAAAATACTAAAATAATCTTCATGAAATCATAAAATGCAGCAATCGTTACAAGTGCAATAATATTAATTAGTAAAAAGTTTCTAGTTCGTTATTTTCAACCCTTGAGTTTAAATTGAAAAAGTGAATCACTCCAGAAAATGTTGAGGGTTTCACCTTTTCAATTGCTGCGAATTCGCCGATTTTTTTTGTATAACAACGTTTCGGAAATAAGCAAACATTCGATACTTCAATTTAATTATCGATAGCATACAAATTGAAAAGTAACAATCAAAAAATCGAATAGGTTTAAACGGGTACTTTGTACTTGCTAATTCTTTTTAAAGCCTTATTTTATATGAACTGTTCAGCTTTTTAACCAGCCTAAGAGTTATTTAAAAAAAAGACTTATACTTCAAAATAAACGCATATACTCAGTTGCTGAATTTAATCAAAGAGTCTGATTCATATTTCCATCATAAGCTTTTGCTATTTTCTTTTGACTGATTTTTAATTGAAATAAATTGATTTTCTATAAGTCAATAATCCAGCGTTTGAAATTCTTAGTTTAATTAAAATCAATGAAAAAAAAACAACCGATATATGAGTATTGGAGAAAACTCCAAAACCTCCCATTTGGGAAAACGATTTATTCCATTTTAATCAATCTTTATGTCCCCTATACAGGCAGTATTGGCTCACGAGTTGAAGTTTTAGAACCTGGTTTTGCACAAATTCGACTCAAACAAAGAAGATCCATTCAAAACCATTTAAATTCCATTCATGCATTAGCCATTGCAAATTTAGCTGAGCTTGCAGGAAATTTATCTCTTTTTGCAGGAATGCCTGGCGATGCTCGATTAATTGTAAAAGGATTTGATATCCGTTACTTAAAAAAAGCTCGAGGAATTATCCGCGCAAGTGCCAAAACTCCGATTTTAGAAACCAATGATGAGATAGATTTAGAAATATTGGTTGAAATCAAAAATACGGACAATGAAATTGTGGCAACCTGTACACTTTATACCTTAGTTGGACCAGTAAAATGAAAAAAACAGTTTGGCTTTTAGGAGCAAGTGGATTAACGGGTTCAAATCTAGGTGAATTATTAGATGAAGAATCCGACATTTTTGAAGTATACGCACCTGTTAGAAAACTAAAAAAGAAATTTAAAAACGTTCTTGAGCTTAAAGTTGATTTCACAAACACAGATGAGATTGATGCACTCCCAAAACCAGAAATCGTTTTTTGTTGTATTGGAACAACTATAAAAAAAGCAGGCTCTGAAGAAGCTTTTCTTTCAATTGATTACGAATTAGTGATTCAATTAGCTAAAATAGCTTTAAAAAAAGGTTGTGTTCAGTTTCATTTAATTAGTTCTGTGGGTGCGAATTCAAATTCAAATGTTTTTTACTTACGGACAAAAGGACAAACGGAATCAGATTTACAAAAGATGGGATTTAATGCTACTTTTATCTACAGACCTTCAGCTTTATTGGGCAATCGAAACGAATCTAGACCTGGTGAACAAATTGGAATTGGACTCTCAAAATTGCTTTCTCCTCTATTTTTAGGATCACTCAAAAAGTATAAACCAATAGAAGCCGAAGCCGTTGTTAAGGTAATGTTGAATCTGGCTAAACAATCTCTTCAAGGATTTCATATCTTTGAGTCTTCTGAGATACAAAAAATGGCAGATTCCATTTAACAAAATCAATTTCAAATGTTAGATAAAATAAAATCAGCATATATCTGGACAGCAGTTTCACTACTTTTTTTAATATGGTATCCATTTGTTGGTCTTATCTATTTATTTGATAAAGACAAAGCAAAATACAATACCGGTCGTTTTTTTAGATATGTAGGTTCGGCAATGACCTATGTTAATCCAGGCTGGAATATTACAATCGAGGGTGAATACCCAAAAAATCCGAGAAATCCTTATATCATGGTCTGCAACCATTTATCTAATGCAGATATTCCAATTATTTCGCGTTTACCATGGGATATAAAATGGATCGCAAAAATCGAACTATTTAAAGTTCCTTTAATTGGTAGAATGATGACTTGGGCTGGAGATATCCCTGTAGATAGAGCAAAAAAAGGAAAGCGTGAAAAAACACTCTTCATTGCTCAAGACCATTTAAGAAATAAAGCTTCTGTAATGTTCTTTCCAGAAGGCACACGTTCAAAAACACGAAGAGTTATTCGATTTACTGATGGCGCATTTATATTAGCCATTAAAAACAAAGTTCCAATTTTACCTATGGTAATTGACGGATCAAGCGACTGTTTACCTAAAGACAGTTGGGTTTTCACTGGACAAAGTAATGTTGTACTAAAATTATTACCACCAGTAGAAACTGCTCATTTAACAAAAGATGATGTCGGAGCTTTAAGAGACCAAGTCCGAAACATGATCATAAATCAACTTGCAGAATGGAGACAGACAACACCTGAGGAGGTCGACGATCTAATTTATTCCGCAAACAACACTGATAACTAATCAAATAAAACATGAAACAAGCACAAAAGGGCGATAATGTCCAAGTTCATTACACCGGAAAATTAAATGATGGATCAGTTTTTGATTCTTCTCAGGGGCGTGAACACTTGGCTTTTACCGTTGGTGCAGGTCAAATGATTCCCGGCTTCGATAAAGCCGTAGTTGGAATGACCACTGGTGATAAACAAACAATCACTATTCCATCAGCAGAAGCTTATGGCGAACGTCGTGAAGACTTAGTTGTGGCAATTCCAGCAGAAAATATTCCAGAAGACATGAATCCACAAGTTGGTGACCGCTTTGCAATTAATCAACCTGATGGTCAACAAATTCCTGTTGTTGTTACCGCATTAGATGCCGAAAAAATCACTTTAGATGCTAATCACGATTTAGCAGGTAAAGATTTGATTTTTGACATTGAAATGGTTGAAATTAGCTAATTTTTGAGCCGGGAATTTCCTGTTCCCGGCTTATTTTCATAACCAGCAATTAAAAAAAGTTTTGGGATCGATTTAGGGTAACATTCATTTTGATAAAACATTAAAAAACAAGACTATGAATATTTTAGTAATCGAAGACGAACAAAACGTAGCTTCATTCATCAAAAAAGGCCTCGAAGAAAATGGAATGAATGTAATTTTAGCCTATGATGGGGAAACTGGCTTAAGTTTATTAGAACAACAAGAATTTTCTGTAATTGTATTGGATGTTATTTTACCAAACATAAATGGTTGGGATGTTTGCCAACGAATTAGAAAACAGTTGCGATTAAAAACACCCGTTCTTATGTTAACAGCGTTATCATCAACCGATAACTTAGTTAAAGGTTTAGATCAAGGTGCAGATGATTATTTGGCAAAACCATTTAAATTTCAAGAATTATTAGCTCGAGTTAAAGCATTAGACAGAAGAAACCGTAATCAAATAGCGACTCCTTCTATTTTAAAGTTTGAGGATTTGGAAATGGATACAGATCAAAAAATGGTAAAGAGAGCTGGAAATGTCATCAAATTAACATCAAGAGAATATAACTTGTTGGAATTTTTTCTTAAAAATCCGCAAAAAGTTATTTCCAGAATGGACATTTTAGAAAATGTCTGGGGTGTAAATTTTGATTTCGGGACAAATGTAGTTGATGTATATGTGAATTATTTACGTAACAAAATGGACAAGAATTTTGATACCAAAATTATTCAAACTGTTGTTGGAATGGGTTATATCTTACGCAGTGGATCTTAAGAAATTTAAAATGACCTTAAAAACTCGAATTGCAGTTACCTTTTCTTTGATAACTGCTTTTATCGTAATCACGTTAAGTATTAGTATTTATTGGTTTTCTTATACTTATAACGAAATTCATTTTTTTGATCGCTTACATGAACGAGTTCGAATTGCTTCCCAATATCATATTGGCGAATCCCAACTCGGATCGAAATTTATTGAAGAAATTAGACAACAACACTTACAACTGCTTCCTCAAGAAAGTGAATTTATAATTTCATTCGATTCTGAAAAGAATGAATTTATAATTCCAGATTCTGTGCTTGAAAAGTTTGGTGAAATCTATTTTCAAAAAATAATTGATTTTAAAAGTGCTGAATTCAGAAATGAAGATATTTTAGCTTATGGTAAAAAATATGATGACACTTCTGAGAAGTTTTTAGTTATCGTAAGCGCTTACGATCAACTTGGTGTTGAGCAAATGACCGATTTACGATCAAAACTCGTTTCTTTGTTTATAGTTTATCTTATTGCCGTTTTTATTTTGGGGCGTATTTATGCAACTCAAATTCTTAAACCTCTCAAGAGAATTATTCAAAATGTTAATCAAATTCGTTCTAATAATTTATTTGTCCGTTTAGAGGAAGAAAAAGAACATGATGAAATTGGTGAAATCGCTCTTACTTTTAATCGTCTATTAGATAGAGTTGAAACAACTATTGAGATTCAAAATAATTTTATTTCGAATGCTTCACACGAGTTAAAAAATCCATTAACTGCAATTTTAGGTGAATTAGAAATCACCTTGTCAAAATCAAGAACCGCTGATGAGTATCGTTGTTCAATGGAGAATATTTCTAGAGATGCTAGTAGATTGCATTCATTAACCTTGCATCTTTTACGTTTAGCTCAAACAAGTTTTGACGAATCGACTATAACAGAGCAAGAGTTCAGAATTGATGAATTATTATTTGATATTAAGCAAGACCTGGAAGAATCAAATCCAATTAATCAAATACATATTATTTTAGAAAATCTACCTGAAAATCCAGATGATTTTCTTATTCGTGGAAATGAAGATTTAATCAAAATTGCCCTAACTAATATTATTGAAAACGGGTGCAAATTTTCAAAAAATGATATAGTAACCGTTCATATCGAACGAAATCCGAAGTCCATTACAGTAATTGTTAAAGATAAAGGTGTTGGTATTCCTAAAGATGAATTAAAGAATATTTATGTGCCGTTTTTTAGAGCTTCCAATGTGAGAATGTTCAATGGGTTTGGTATTGGACTTCCATTAACCAATAAAATTATCAGTATGCACTTAGGTGAATTACATTTTTCATCTGAGGTCAATATGGGAACAACCGCAAGAATTACACTAATTACACCAAGTAAAAACTAGTTTAAATGGTGTAATTAATCACATTTATTCTTGAGTTCCAACAGAAATGATTCTTGCAGCCCAAATTTTTAGTTCGTCTAATAAAGTATAAATCGTAGGTAGTAAAATTAGAGTTACAAATGTAGAGAAAAGTAGTCCTCCAACAATTGCACGTGCCATAGGAAAATATGGAGGGCCATCTCCACCAATTTGTGTTGAACCAACGGCTAAAGGAATCAGACCAAGAACAGTCGTTCCTACTGTCATTAAAATTGGGCGTAATCTATTTTTACCAGCTTCAGAAATAGCATCTTTTCTAGTTAAACCTTCTGATCTTAATTGATTGATATGATCAATTAAAACAATTCCATTATTAACCACAATTCCCATTAGAATTAGAATCCCAATCATTGCCATTAATGAAAACGTGGTATTAGTAATTAAGAAGAACCAATAAACACCAAAAACGGCAAACAAAATGGATGTAATAATACTTAAAGGATAAATAAGGGATTCGAACAAAGCTGCCATAACTATATAAATGAGAACTAACGCTAATAACATGTTAAATAACATGGAGTTCATGGCTTCATCACCATTTCTAAAACTTCTTGAAAAGCTCCAGCCGTAACCAGTTGGGTAATTTATTTGATTCATTACTTCTGTTAGTTTCGGATTGATTTCATCACGTGTAACGCCTGCATCGAGATTAACGGTTACGGCCAAAGATGTAACTCTGTTTTCTCTGAAAATTCGTTGCGGCCCACCTGCTGAAGTAATCGAAGCAAGATTACTGAGCTGAATGGGTTCTGAGCCACTTACAGGCAAAGTAAGGCGTTTTAAATCATCAATACTTTGTTTATCTGTTTCTTGAAAAGACAACATTACATCAACCTCAGAAAATTCGAGTTTAATTTTTTTCATTTGTTGACCTCTTAAAGCA
>Ga0100402_1005145_pt1 | contig 13513 bp, 12 predicted proteins | sample CryGeyme20150102_FD_80419 | JGI IMG/M metagenome (GOLD analysis project Ga0100402, IMG submission 80419) | Groundwater microbial communities from Crystal Geyser aquifers in Utah, USA - Crystal Geyser metaG 2015-0102 | ecosystem: Environmental > Aquatic > Deep subsurface > Groundwater | place...
GAAGTTATGGCATCTTGATGATCATAAGGTTGACTTTTTATTTTTACTTTTTGCAAATTCTAAAAACTAATGCGGAATAGATCGAGGTACAAAACTGCTGAATTGTTTTGTGGACCTGAATGTTCAGATTCTTATTATTTTTAGGATGAATACTGTTGATTGATGAGATGGGCTTGCTTGGGTGTGAGCATGAAATGTAGCGAGAGAGCAGGACTCACTTCTATTTGTGTCAGGGCATTGAGGATACCGAGGTGTTCGAGTACATTGTTACCTATTGTCGATATTCAACTACTGAGAATCCACTCTTGACTGTGGATAAATTTATGGACGACTGGTGATTTCTCAATTGCTTTTATTTTACTATCTGACATTTTTTTCATGAGAAGTTTATTTGAACCTTTGTTGGAATGTTTTCTATATTTGGTCTATCTCTTTCTGATGATTATTTTTTATGGGACCTCCTTTTAGACAGATTTTTCTCGTGGTTTATTGATCGACTCCCCTTTTTTGCTACAGAAAGAACCCATCTGATATAATATAACAATCTGGTTCTTTCATTGATAATAGGTTAGAGAAACTACTTCAGATCTCAGTTCTTTTGAATGATTAGAAAATTGTTGGTTTATTTTACTATGATGATTCGAAGTAAAAATTTTTATACAAATGGTGCGCTAAAAAGCAGTTTTGAGTGATATGTTATAATATTAGCATATGGGAAAGCGCCCTCCAAAGAAAACCAACACTAAAGTGGAAGAAGAGCAACCTAATTAAGAAGAAGAGGAAGAAGATGTCAGTGGGAACAGCAAGGAACCTAAAGAAGGAGTCAGAGGTCGACAAGATAACTCACTTTCTGTCTTGACTAAAAAGTTTATCGATCTCATCAAGAGTAGTGACAATGCGACTATTGATCTTAATGTTGCGGTCTAACAACTAAAGGTACAAAAAAGGAGAATTTATGATATCACAAATGTTCTCGAAGGTATCAACTATGTCGAAAAAATACAAAAAAACACGATCAGATGGATTGGTGGAAACGAGGATCCTGAAGTCGAAAGGTAAATAGCTTAAATGAGAAAGCGAATGGAAGAAATGACAGAAGAATAAAAGCGTCTAGATGAGAGCATTCAAAAATTAAACGGGGATATCAGAAAAGATTTCTTGGAGAACGAGCAAATGCGTGAATATCACTACATCACCCATGAAGATATGCTCAATATTTACAAGACTATGACTCAAGGGGAAACCTCAAAGAGTATGATAGTCATTAGTGCGCCTAAAGGTACTTCCCTCGAAATGGGAGAAGAAGAACATGGAGAGAGCATTCTCAAGATGGATTCAACAGGAAAAGGAAAAATCAGAGTCTACAATTGCAATTCACAAAGAGGAGTATAAGAGTTGGACCTCACCCGTCAGTCACAATGATTATTACCTTCTTTGAAGTATGAAATTTACTCATTTGAAGACTGATAGCTATAAAGTAGTGGAGATCACATGTATTTAGGAATAAGTGTTTCAATGGACCGATCCACTGCTGCCTTGTTGGTGACACTAGAAAGATCGACTTTTCGTTCCTATATAATAAAAGTTATACTTTTATGTCTTCAAGAAGCTATTTGTAGCGAGAAATTGTTCCATTATTGATTTCTGCAACAAGTCGATTTGCAAAAATAGCAGACAGTTCCTTCTTGAGATGATGTTGACTCCTCAGATGACTCGATAATCGACCTTCATATTAATTTCTACTTTTTTTATTCTTCTGGATGAGACGAATGTACTGATCATAGTAACTGCTGTCATATAGGTGCTATATTATTTTCTGCTTGAGTTTCTATCGCATATGCTATAACCATGAAAGATTTTATCTACCTACAACGGTCTATCCCGAACGCAACTGGCTCACAATAAAAGCTAGCAGGTTAGTAATTTTGCCCGCCAAGAGTTATTCACCTGTTAAAGTATCCAAGCCTTGAAAGTCAGTTTTACAGAATGAATAACTATCTTCTTTAGCTTTTTAGGCAATTTTCATTAGTCTTTCTTCAAAAGCCTCTACTTTATTTCTATCGACCCTTTCTTCACTTTCATTCAAAAATGGCTCTTCTTCTTCATTCTATTCAGAATGCATCTCAGATTCTTCTTTTTTTGATAGTTATATTTTCTTCTATCTTTACTCATCAGGACTGCTTGATCCTTCGCTTTCTTCTTCGGATTCAGATTGATGGCTTTCTTCTTGACGTTTTCTATATGGTCTCTTGATGATCTTCTTTTTTGGTGAGGCTTTATTTTTCCCTTTCTTTTCCTGGCCAACTTGATATTGAGGAGCAGTTTTCTGAAGAGTTTCCAATCTTTTCCTATGCAGCTAATCAGCGGTTTGGATGGCAGGTGCCAGGCCTCTCATTTTTTTTTTGCTGTACTAATCGTAATACTCTTCATATTTTTTGACGTCTTTTGGATTGAGGAAGGCACTAGGTTAGGATGAGATACTGAGTGTCTTCGGCGATGAATTATACTTTGAAGACCTGTGCATCTGGACCTGGAAGTTTGACGATCTATTTTGTTAACTTAATACTTTAGCTGGCCACCATGGATACCCTTTAACCTTTGCCCAAATTATTTCTCGAGTGCTATATGTCTGCTCCATTTTATTATTATGTCCCGTTCGAATGCTATATAATCTCATCTAATAACAACAATGGGTAAAAAGGCAAAACCTACTCATAAAGAGTAAAAAGGAAAAGAGAAAAAGAAAGTTGTTCATCCTAAACCAAAGACTACCTAAGAGTTCAAAACTGCCTTCAAGCGTATGCCAAGTTAGATCCGCAATAAGCAGAAAAGAGTTGAGGTCAACTATAAACGTAGAGCTATCAAGGCTCAACTACAAATGAAGGAAAGAAAGGAAAGGAAAAAATTACCAGCTGATCAAAGGCAACAACCTATCACCATTGAAGACAAACAAGAAGCTGGAGAGGAGTTCGCAGATGAATATGACGAAGCAATTTGTGATGAATTCAATAGCATTCTCGAAAATGATGGACCTGTGAAAATCCTTATCACCACTCAGCTCAAGCCTCCAGTCAAAATTTACGATTTTCTAAGAGAAATAATGATGGTTTTCCATAATGTGGCCTATTATCCGAGAAGAAACATGAAATTGGAAGAAGTTTACAACTATGCCAAAACTCTTGGGTTCACACATGTCATGGTCCTTAGATTTTCTCAGGGTTGGTAACTTTTAGTGAGACATCTTCAGGGGATGTTGGCAGTGTTCAAGATCACAAGTGTTGAATTCCAGAAACAAATTAAGCATCATGCTGTTGCCACTGAACATGTCCCTGAGCTGATTCTCAATAATTTTGACTCAAAGGTCGGAGTAAAAATTGGTAGGCTGCTAGCATCGCTCTTCCCACAGCAGCCATAATTCAGAGGAAGAAGAGTGGTTACCTTTCACAATCAGCGTGACTTCATTTTCTTCAGACATCATCGTTACATCTTTCAAGAAGGTTATGAAGGTGTCAACATGCAGGAGATAGGTCCTCGCTTTACTCTAAGAGTCAAGAAAGTGTTCGGAGGCGATTAGGAGAAAGTAGGAGGAATTGAGTTCGAAGCAAAAGACAACATGTACGTCGAAAGAAAATCTGTTTATCTATGACCACTTATCATCTTCAAATGTTAATTTCTTTTAGTTTGTTTATCATGCATTTCTTGACAAAGATGTTTTGATAATTGAAGATAGTTATTAAATAGAGGCATATCAAGCTGAGGTGAGGCCAGTTCGTTGGAATTGTACCTTTGATGTCACATTCATATATGGCGGAGGGTCGATAACTTTAGAGGCTAGTTCATAGTGAGTTCGATTCTTGACTTCGTTCTTCTGATCAGTGAAAGATTGCCTCTTTTCTGTTGAAAATCTAAAAATAAAATGAAAAATACCTCCATGTCGGACCTTATTCTTTTCCTCTCAAATTATAGAAACCCGGACCGGGAGTTTGGCGATGTTTTTCATAGTCAGGCCTTTTTTATTTCGGTATTTCAGAAATAGATGATCTAGGCTTGACAAGTGTAATTTTGGGATCATATTGTCCAGGAGCAGCGGTCTCAGGATTGATCCCAAGGAATTCATTTTTTTTGACATTTTTTGTTGAGGAATAGGAAGGCGAAGAGTTCAGAAGCTTGATTTTGTTACTTTCATATTCAGCAGGTCCTGGAGTTTTCTAATTTTCATCAAGAGGTTGTCTGACAGATTTTCTAAAAGAGCTAGCTGAAGCACAACGATATTTCGTACTAGAAAATCCAGGTTAATGATATCCTGGTCCTGGGTAGCTTTTCTTGAAGGTTGTGGCATCATCCATAAAGGTGCGCCTTTTTGTTTGTGTAGTTGCACACCTTGGTGCTTTATTTTTGTTTTTAAGATGGGATTCATATTGCCCAGGTCCAGGGTTTCTTGATAGTTCTAGTGCCACCAGATCTTCCACTTTTTTCCTGCAGGAATATCCTTTTTTTTTGCTAGAGTTTTACTCAACAAAGGTAGCTTTGTTGTAAGCTGCAGGTCCTGGAGTTGTTTATGTTCTGTTGAAGTCTGTTTTTCTCAATTAGGAACCAATTCTAGCTTGAGGGTTGTTATGAGATGAGAAATCTGCTGCAGATGCTGTCATGTAATAGTTGGGCCCTGGTGTTTTTTCTGTCTCGGTAAGATCTTTTCGATGGGATGTACCAATGAAGACTCCACTATTAGAGCGAATACGAGAATCTTTGTTATAAGTAGTTGGGCCTGGCTTGAATGAGTTGTTATCAATATCAATTTGGAAAACTGATTTGCTTTTTTTACCAAGAGAAAAAGCAGGAGATTTTGCGAGTAATTTACTTCCCTAGACTTGATAGTCTTGAGGCCCGGGGGTATTTTTACCATGGTCGATGAAGCGCAGACTAATTGATCTTTTGATTCCTTCCTGAATGAGGGACAAAGTACTGTGACATAGGATTTAGATTCATATGCGCCTGGCCCTGGGTTTTGCTCAATTTTTTTGTACAAATTGCGAACTTGACTGGTGTTGGCTATGGTTGCACTTTGCGGGAGTGGCTTTTTGACATTATAGTCTGCAGGTCCAGGGACGGAACCTTTTTGATTAGAGCGTGTGATAGCTATGTTTCATAGTAAGTACTCTGTGATCTGCCTTTGAAAGTGCATGTGGGTGTTGAGTGGAACGAATAGTGCATAATAATTTTATTTTAAATCATCATTTCGCAACACTCCTATCAAATATTCAAGCATCAATCAGAAAAAGAATTGTTCTAAAGGAAATTTTCATAGGAACAAATGATGGTGAAAACATTGATATCAGAAGGGTGAGCAAGGAGGAAAGCTGGAATAGATAGGAGGTGGCATGTTGAAATACCATAGCTGTTGTGGGTAGAAAGGATAGCTCCACATATCAGAAATCCTACCATTTTAGGCCCCTCTTCTCCATCCTTCATTTCCTTAAAAGTTAATCGGAAAATTTTATGTTTTTATATGGTTATCTTTTGCTTCATTTTTCACTCTTATTATTGTCTCATGACCTTATACTTTCAAGATTGGCTCTTGTTGATATTAGTTTTAGGGGATTTATGCACTCTATTCTTCCAAATTATTTTGAACAAGGTCGGAGGTTTCTCTCATCTGGATTGGTTATTCCCCTGGTTATTGTTCCCTCAGCTTTTTTCTGATAAATGGGATCACTTCCAGTTCTGATACATAGGCTTAGTGTTAGTTTTTCATCATTTTTCTGGCATATGTCAGCATAGAGTGATACCTGTTTTTGATCATATGTTATGTGCGCTTGTGGTGCAACAAAGGAGCCAACTTGGCCCATCTCCTTCCTTTTTATGCCACAAAATCAAGAAGAATCAAATCCTATTCAACTGACCAGCCCTATCGATAAATGCGCTCATTCAGGTGGTTGTTCCAATGCTACCTACATTGCTTGGGGGTCTTGAAGTGAAATCCTTTGGACTTTATAAAAATATCTCTTGAGAGTTCTGTCCACTTGGGTTGGTCTGAATTTCTGAATAAATCCCTAACTACCTTATGCACTAGTGGAGCAAATTTTCCTCAAAATATGCCCATTTGACTCTCTCTTGACTCTTTTGGATGACTTTAGCTTCGTATTGTAAAAGCAGTGGGTTTTTGTTGTTGAAAAGGCAAGAAAAGCTTTACCATTAGCATTTTGTCTTTTTAAAGCAATATATACGATTTCGATTATTTTTCGATGATGGGTGCAAACATAGGCCAAAAGGAAACAATGGAAGGCCTTTTTTTAATGTTCGATCCAATTAAGAGAGTTCTCAATGTTGGTCTCCTCCTGATACCTAAATAAAAAGAAAGTTAACTTCTGTTGAACTTTATCGAACATTTTGATGACATCAGATGCCTGGAATGTGACACCTCTAAAAATATGATGATTGATATCCTTTCTATGTTCTTCTGCTAGAGTCTTCATGATTTTTCCTTAATCGATGGCATTCAATGTCAACTTGAAGAGGTTATCTGACATTCTATGATTCTAATTATAAAGCTCGAAAAGATCAATATTCTCAACTCAATATATCACTATTATCTGTTACGAGAATTTTTTGATAAATATCAATCTTCAGATCGCTTTGAAGCCGATTCCACTCATTTTAACCTGAACAAGTTCAGTTTTAATATATACAGAAATATGCTTTTAAAATAGGAGCCTCTGAGGTTATTATCATCTATCGGTTCAACAGGGCATCTGCTATGAGGAAAAAAGTCTGAGTGGAAATCTTAATTGTACACTCAGAAAATAATATCATATAAGGTAATGCTATTTGACAAATATCAGCGCTTCATTGATCTAACAATCTAAATTAGATAAAAACGTCCTTTTTTATCCTGGGAATCTGATTTTATTATTGTTTAGATGTTTGTATTAACCTGAGTGATTTTACTTCTTTTGTTGGAGTCTGACTAGCGTTTTTACAATCAGAGAATATCGACGTTAAGGTTAGAAAAGCCTCATAAATAAGCTCAGTACAGCATCTAACATGCTTACTACCCATCTTTCTATCTATTTCTTGAATATAAACAACTTGACTTCCAGTCAGTGATTTTCCTGATTATACACATGTCAACTCAAAAGCAATAAAATAATCAAAGCGAGAAAAGCAGCTTGAAGGAGTCTTCCTATAGCCTATCTTTGCCTATGTGCCCTCGCTAAGAATATTAACTATCCTTTTTGCCTATAATCATTCATATTCTTGTCCTCTGTGCTTCCCAGGATATCCATCTTGCTTGATTCCATTATTCGCCATAGATAATCCTTTTTCTTCTGCAACATTGGCGGGTTTCATAGACCTTCGAAAACCAGAACTCACGGCAAGGCTGTTTGAAAGTATATCTGATTCTGTGAGATACGCAGAGGACTGTCCGGAATGCATACTCATTTATATCCCTCCTTAAATTTCCTCAACAGCCTCTGCGATTTGTTAAATGATCGCCTAACCACTGAACTCCATTCCTTTTCGGTTCACTTCCCTTGCGATGTACTCATGGATAAGGGAAAGTCGATGCTGCTATTTGATTTGAAATGGATAGTTGGAAAGCAATTTATTGAGGTCATTTCGTGTTGGATGGGCTACTTTATAGAAGGAATCAACTATTGGCACTTTTAGTAGGTCCCTAGCTTTCAACTATATTTTTAGTAGTTGTTTGTATAGTAGCCGAACTGAATTATGACAACTTGTACTCATTTCGAGATATAGATCCTCGGCGGATAAATTGCTGTCTTATTCCTTCTCGGATATCTAATTGCATATCCTATACTTCTCCTTGACTTATGCACTAGTCCTTGCAAGTCTGCTTTGATCGGTTGGGGAAGAGTTTCTCTTCAGTCTTTTGATTTTCTTTGAGGAAGATCCAGTAGAACTATTAGAGGACAGTGCTTCTTACTTTGATGAACTCAATGAGATCTCACTTTCGCTTGGTATTGATGAATTGTTGGCGTAGTTGATCGAACCTCTAGCTGCTTTTGATTTTTTAGCTTGTATGACGAGTTCAGCAGCTAATTATTTTTCGATTGAAGCCTTCTATTTTTGAACATATGTTAGTTGCTTTCTAGATAGTATATTCTCTCTTCTCAAGTCATCATTTTATTTTGTTAGCTATCTAACTTTTTCTTCCAGTTGGGAGATATTCCAATTATTTTCCTTGATTTTCTGTTTGAAAGTCAAATTTTCTTTGAGGAGTCTAGCTCGAAATAGATTTACTTTGAGTTTTATAGCTCAAGAGCTTGGTATTTTTAACTTTACTTAGCTTCCCTATTGTTTTGGGCAACAAGTGCTTTTTGCAGTTAATCTTTGAGTCTCTCGAGCTCTTCCAGTTTCGATTATAGATGAGAGGTATCGATTTTATATGAATGTAGCTGTAAAGGTTCAGTTTGCTGGCCACGAGGCATGTCTTCCAATCCAATCGAAAATTATAAAAAAGCTAGTTTTCAAGGTTAATAAAAGCGATTATAATTGAGCATACGAGTAACGAACAAATATGATATCAGAAAGGTCTTCTTCTATGGATGAGTTTAGGCCGACACAAAGAAGAAAAGAAACGATGCCTATTTCTTTCTATTTCTGTTTCACTTTTAAGCCAGGATGGCAATTAGATCATTTAACTGTGTCCTCGATTTTTGTATTATGTTAGACATCTTCGCATTAGACCTATTGGAATTACACTGTAGAGTTGTTCTTCTGTTTGAACTTGAACTTCATTTACAACTTTTTAAGAAGATTGTTCTATGATTGATTTGGATGGAGTGTTTTCTTCTTTGGTTTATTTGATTTATTCCAGCTATGGCCAACTTGCAGGTTTTTATTTTATCTCTGTTGGATGTTATTGTTATGTTGTTTTTGGATCTTTCACTTCTATCGGTTACTGCTCGGTAGTCGTTGTTTCTTGTTTCTAAATTATTGCTTTCTATAATTCAAGGACTTGATTTTAACTCTCCACTTTTGATGGTGGCTCCTTTACTCTTTTGTTCTAATTCAGCTAAAGTCCATATTCTTAAGATTAACATTTGAGGATCTCACTGGTCCTAATAATTTCTTAATCATGCTTGTCTTCTTCACCTTTCTTCACAGAATAATTATTATCAGAAATCTATGATTTCCTCTCTCGATTAATAGCATCTGATCCATCACTTGAATTTTTCATCGAGTTGACTCTGTAAGGTTCAGTTTCAGCTTTGAGAGAAATGTTATTTTCGGATTGAATACCTTGATCTGATGTTTCAATTATATCTTTTAGCTTATTAGGGTCGAAAAGGTCGCTGTTGAGGGAAGTGGATTCACTGAAACCATCAGAAAGATCTTCTTCTCGTGATTCGTTTCTCAAATTGTAGCCGGAGTTGCAGTAAGGATTCGGAAGAGGTCTGTATATAAGACGACCTCTTTCTTAATATATTTATTGACTTTTCCTCTTCTCTAGAGCCACCTGTCCACTGACAAAATTAGCAAGGAAGCTATCCGCTCTGAATCGAAATCATTCTTACTTGGTTTCAGTCATAGCATCGACAAGCAAAGTGAAAAGATCTTCCTTTGCAATAATGATTCTAATTCTTCTCTTGTCGACCTTGTACAATGATTTTCTGTTGCTTTCATCCAAATTTCTCTTCTAGTTGCGTAAATATTTCTTTAGAAAGTTGGCAGTTTACTCGCTGTTTGTTTCTATGCAGATCCAAAAGGAATTGCAATGGTGAATTTTTGCAAATGGGTTGAAACCTCTACTGTATCTGTTTGAATTGAGATATTGTTGCAAAAAGCTTTCAATGAACTCTTTTTGGATTCCTGTGATTAATAACAATCGACCCGCATTTTCATATTCGATTTTTACTCGCATGCCGGGTTCTTTCTTATTCAAAAAGGAAGTGCTTTCGACAAGAGATAGCAGTTAAGGTGCTGTGAGTTTGTTGAAAGGTTCAAGTTTGTTGAGAGCAAGGAGTGGGAACTAGAGATGGCGGTTCATGAAAGGTATGAGCTCCAGCTGGCGATAGATGGATTGAATGCTGAGATACTGCTGAAACTTTTTCACTAATTTTTATTATCTGGGAGCCACCTTGACTTCTTTTTCCGACCTCATCAGTCTATTTTTATCAATTATAGCTCCAACTATAACATATTCCCATTCAATGATAAGCAAGTTCATTTATTAGCTCTCCATTGCCTTAAAATACGCAATCGATTTTTCCCCTAAATATCAAAAGCCTTTTTTCTAATAAAAACTGTTCGATAAGAGATTGTTAATAAAGAGTAGGATCAACATATCAACGAGAGAATGCTTCTCTCTTACTTTCCAATATGCTCCTTAAGTATGCCCTTTGCAATCAATCGCTAAACATACTTTTTGCCTAGTTTTTTGTATACTTGGGCGCGAAACATGTTGCTGACTCTATATCGTCTAAAAAGAGTTTTTAGCTTTACCAGAACCATTTCTTCCTATTCGGTCAGACCAACCTCTTCTTCAGTCTCATCTTCAGCATTGTTGGCATTAGGAAGCAAATGCTTGAATTTTTTCCTCAGTGAACCACCTTTAAAGATATGCATACAATGCTCGTATGACTGCTGGGAAGCCTGCAATCTCTCCTAAAATTCAGAGCTAATCCTCTACTTCTCCTTGATATTCCTCCTCAGCTCTTCAGAATCCTCAGATCTCTCTTTCTACTGTCTAATCTGGGCCTACCTGTTGACTTATCTGATGAGATCAAGGCCGAGGTTGGTGAGCCTCGGTGGGATTTGTGCATTGATGAGAGTATTTTTGATTGCGGATTGATTTTTGCGATAGATATGGCGTTCGAGAGCAGCTGAGGCCTTTCGAAGGGATTAGGTGAGCGGGAGTAGTGAGGCGGTACTGTTTTTTTTGCCCATTGATTTATAACAATATAGGCACAATTATGAGTGTTCTCAGTTACCATTTCATGCATTCCAAGTCAATTTCAAAATCAAAATACCAAAATAGCGCACTACCCCTTTCTCTCCATTCCTCCTTCCCCCCTTCTTCGCCTCATTCCCACCGGCTCCCTCCTCTCTATTTTTTACCATTCGACATATTGATTTCATTTGTTTTGCTGATGTTTTGTATCTATGGTTGAATAGTTATTCGTTAGATGAACGTACCACAAATACGAAAGGTCAACCCACCACCACCAACACCCAATCTTGAGTAAATCAAACAAAAGAACAAATCCAAATCTAGACGCAAACCATGCCACATGCAGCCGACTAATCCACCTACTCCCAAAATGAACCGACCACATCTTCATATGAGATCAAATAATGATCCTAAGTAACCTCCAAGTTACTGCCCCCTCCATCCTCAATAACTTGCCTTGCACCATCTTGACCATCAAAATCGACAAAAATTTTGTACACGATGTGTCATCCTTCATAATTAAGATGCCGTCGCTCCTCAAGAAGGTAAAAATTTTTTTTACTTTAGTGCAACTCGAGAAAAAGAAACAATTGGAACAGTTCAGAACAACCATCAAAACTTTTGGATTACGAATGGAAGATGCTGAGTCTAGTATTAGAGAATGGGGTTTCAGCACTGAGTAAAAATTCTTCGAGTGGAAGGGATACATAGAAGAATCTTTCACCGTTCTGGCTGAGGAAATCGAGTAGAAAAAAAGAGAACTTCTAAGTTCTTTGTTTGAAAGTCAGCAAAGAATTAATTCTACTCTGGGAAGCAGAAGGTCTTCACTGTAAGAAATGCGTTGCGCTTTATCTCGCTATCTTGAAGATATTGAAAATAACTATCAGGACATTATTGAAGATCTGTCTTATACACAATTCGAAGATATCATGGATAAATACAATGCAAAAGTTGAACATTTTGATCGGTCTCTCCAACAAATCAGATCTCCACTAGCTGTCAATGTCTTTATTCCTAAGAAGGATATACAAAAAAATATTGATAGATCAACCCTGACCTTTGTATCTCATTTCGAATAGGAAGAAGCATGCATAAGAACTTTGCAAAGATATCCGACTGAAAAACATAGTTTTAATGCTGACGGCAGCCATCGAAATTTAGAGTCTGTTGGGGGTAAGATCAGCCAACATCGGCAATCTCGAGACAGATAGCATTATTGTCAGCCACGCAAAGAAAATTTACACAACTATGCCAATATTTTTTGCAGATGATATGATATTAACTACTTTTGCATCGAAAATCAGAATAATCATATCTCATTTATCTTCCTCTTTCTTCTCATCTTCCTACTTCTCTTGTTTCTTTTATTATGGCTTCTAGTCCTTCTTCTCGAGAGAAGTTTGGTAGATGTTTTCCCACCTTTGGATATTGTCCTCGATGTGTTATCTCAATTTGCGGACGCGAGCGTCGTTGCCGCAGAAGTCGTCCATGGCTTGATATAGAGGGCAGACGATGACTTTGAGGAAGCCACCTTAGTTTTTGGATAAAATGCTGATATTTGTCAGATCTTTCATGAAGGGAGTTTGAGGCAAGCCGAGTTCTCCTTCTTTTTTGTACTGATTGCTGAACTCAAGATTGACCCTCAGCGACCAAGCCTTACAAAGTTCGAATTCCTTAGACGAGCCACCAAAATCAGCAGTATGGACGATCATGCTACTGAGAACTTGAATATACTCATCATTTTTTTGCATCTACTCTTTGATAAGCTTGTTAAATTTCTGCAAAAGGGGGAAATGCTCCTTGATATCTGTGAACAGAATGTTCTTGACAACTTGTTGTCTGAACTACTTTTGTTCTTCTGCTGACAGTTTCAAAAAGGAGTTTTAAGGTTTTCTTAAAATTTCGAAAGTCAAGGCAGCATGGAAATTCTCTAGTGGCTGAATAGAATATGAGTTACTGAGGAGTCATTATAGGTGATGGCTTTTTTTGATTGACTAGCTATTTCAAATAAATTTGTAAAACCTGTGTGTCCGACATCATGACAGAGTCCACTAAAGACTATGGCAAATAATTTCAGAGGTGAGAAGAGAATTCGTACTCTTGGCGATGAAGACAATAAGAAGCAGGTGTGCATTACTAAATAACACAAAAAATACCATTAACTCCATGAGTAAAGTTATGGAAAGGATTATTATGAATCTGGTAGCCTTTATGAATCTCTCCAAGGAAATTTTCAAAAGCTAGTTTATCGACATGATCTCCTTGGAATAATTCAAGGCGTTTGAATACCTTGATGACAAGAGGTTCAAGAAGGTCGTCCTAAAGTTGGAGGAGGTCTAGATCGGTACTATCAGTGTTGAGACCTTGAATTTTCTTCTTCTAGTCGCTGTTTTCGGTGAGTAATTCAGCGCATAAAGAAAAAGAACGTTTGACATCATAAGCTTTTCCTGTTTTTGTCTTAAAGTAGGTATTTTTGCGAGGATGTAAGGCTTAATCTTTGATGAATAGATTAATCCATCCTTGATTGGTAATTCCAGGGTTGTTTTTTTCGAGATTTCTGACCAAAGCTGAAGGCTTTCTTGTTCTAGTATACTCAAC
>Ga0100402_1005157_pt1 | contig 13490 bp, 12 predicted proteins | sample CryGeyme20150102_FD_80419 | JGI IMG/M metagenome (GOLD analysis project Ga0100402, IMG submission 80419) | Groundwater microbial communities from Crystal Geyser aquifers in Utah, USA - Crystal Geyser metaG 2015-0102 | ecosystem: Environmental > Aquatic > Deep subsurface > Groundwater | place...
CAACCCCAACCCCAACCCCAACCCCAACCCCAACCCCAACCCCTGACATCATAGTCGACTGTTGAAAATACGCCCGAATTAGTATTAATATAATTAATGATGCATTTATAACCATTAAAAGATCACATATCAACTTTGGGAATGCTGCCCCTCAATCACTCTTCACACTTCTTCCCTTATCACAGAATACCGCCTCAGCACCATCACATTAAAGAAACTATACCTCCTTGCCCCTCTCATCATCTCATGTCCCCATTCGCACTCTTCTACCAACGGCAGCTTTCTAATATCGATCCTTATCAGCCCTCCTCCGTCAAAGTCTAAGAACCTTAGCCCTTTCAAAGTATTAAAACGAACCATTTTGATAGTCAGCGGTTGCCACCAATCACTCCCGTCAAGGAAGAGCCAAATATAGTTAACGAACTTTTAGAAGCAGAAAATGAACGAGAGCATCAGAAATACGTCCTTTAACTAGCATTCAAGGTCACCAAGAATCCCAAGGAGATGGAATAAATTCGAAAGTATCGAGAGCTAAGGATGAAGAAGTATAAGGAAAAGAAGCTCAAACGAAGCTATGAGAAGAAAATAGTTTATGACACTCGAAAGAAGGTAGCGGACCGCCGTATTCGTTTCAAAGGGAAATTTATCAATGAGGATCAGGCTCGGTAGCTTCTTGGGCTTGAGCCGGGGTCATATACATTTGAATAGTTGAAGTAGTTAATGCTAAAAGTGCAAAGAAAATGTTGAGAATGATCTGAAATCAATGATAACATCAAAACTACGTCATACCAATAGAAAGTTAGATGTTATTAAAAGTATAACAATTATCATAGGTAAAGTTCATTGGAATAGCTTGAAACATCCATGTTGTTCTCTCTGCTTGACCTCGGCCAAAAATTGATTCAGTATATTTACCAGCTTCAGTCGTGAGACTCCTACCCCTCTGAAATTCAATAGAACATTTTATTCTACCTTTTATGAGCTCTTTTTTGATTTAATGACATGCGTAGGTACCTTTCCCATATGTGAAATAGACCTTTGCTTGACTATAAATTTTGCTCCATCTTTTTTTTTCTTCAAATGAGCTATACCTCGTCTTATTTCCAACGGAAGAGGAATCTCATACTGAAACATCTCCTTTTGAAGAAAGTTGTCAAAAGAGCGTTCATAATTGATCTTGAAAAGTTGTAAAATGTAATCTTGATCTGGGGTGCGCAGTGCTGACCTATTTTTGTTAACTACTTCGAAAGTATCAACGTAGAATAGCAGACCAAACATTTTCCTGTCAACTCGATGCCACCCACTGATTCTTTTTTGCACCGAATGAATAAGTTAACAGGATAGAGATATGATTTTTGAGTCCTAAGGTTAAATGTAGCCTGATTCGTACTTTTCGGCAAAGAGCTTAGACTATTATTTCATATTGAGTTGCAAGAAATTGAAGCTCAGCTCGTTGTAGATTTCGATTTCTAGGTCATGCTCTCGGTTGTGGTTTATTTCACGATGTTTCCTATATCCTATGTCGTAGCAAATGCTTTCTAATCTGATTCGGCTGCTTTCCATGAACTGCTGAAACAACTCTCGAAAAACTCCGAGATCCAAATCCTTGCTGCCCTGAGCTGACCGATAACTCTTCATTGAGGTTACTAAGGATTGAGTTTGTGTGAATATTCTGACAACTTGATATTTTTATCGATAGACTTACTACTCATCAGGGCAGTTAACTGTTAGCCATTCGATAAACATACCATTGAGTTGATCGCTTTTACTACTGTCTTTCCACCAATTATACTCCAGTCCTTTCTTGAGCATCAAAATAGACTCTTTGTATCGGAAGTGCTTTCGAGAAATTTTGGCCAAGATAAGTAAAAATTATCCAATAGGGTGAAGGGTTTTGATGTATTCGCAGTACTGTACTCCAATGGTCGCAAAGTAGAAAGCTGCCTTATCAGTTCCAACTTCTAACAAAGAAGAAGCCAAAAATAAAAAAGCGTCGACCATGACACTCGACTCCTTGTCGATTTACTTTTAAGAAACTTCACAGTCGTAATCGATAGCCAGGTTGAATACTTTGAAGAAGACTGAGTTATTAAAAAATTACAGTATGCACTTTCATCAAGATTGCGCTATATTTTTTATTTGTAGAGATGAAGGAGAGTCTTATCATCCCTCAAAATATCAACCAGACTATTGTACTCAGGAAATTATTTAGGAAGAGAGGACTTAAACTTTTTTGCTGCTACTGATTGTTTACTTTGCTGAGGAGCCAGTTCCAGATGGGAATGAATGTATGAGTTTATCTTCTTCCGAATGATTGACTTGACATCTGAAGTTAACTATCCCTAAACACTATATTGGGAATGACTAAGCCTATCAAAGAGAGTGGTCTTATTGGCAAGAGCCATCTTTAATATATTTAATATCGTTTATTAGCATCATATTATCACCTCTTCTTCATATTATTCCTCTTCTTAGTGAACAATCACCTTCTTAGCGTATTCCTCCCTTAATTACTCAATCACATCCTTCAAAAGTATCTCTTCTTCTCCCAACATTGATTTTTGACGATCGGATCCCAATCCTCCCTTCTTTTCTTTTTCAGAAACTTTTAGAGAAATGATTGAAATTTAAAGTTCAAAAATTCCTTTTTAGATGATTTTGGAGAGTTTCCGGTTGTGAAGATCAGGAGTTCGCCAATAGAGAGCTGAAATTAATGATTAAAGTTTGAGGAAAAGAGGAGTATTATTTCGATTGATTTATGATTCCCATAATTGCCCCCTAGAAGCAGCTACAGGATTAAACCAAACAAATTAAGATATTCTAGTTATACACTCTTGAAATTCTTCGAAACTGAGCCCAAACTGTAAATTTCCATCTTCCAAGGGAAGCCTTTTTGACTCTAAAAAAGCTCGCTCCATTTGCTTCATGGCCTACTTAGTCTTCCTTATATCAGTGTCTAAAAATATACTTTTAAGTTCGTCCAAAGTCAACAAATTCATCAACATTTTGGGTTTTTCTGTTTTATACTGAGAGCTGGAATATTTAAAGAAAAGAGCATTCATAAATTCGTCATAAGCCCGAAGGACGATAAGAATGTCGATTTTCAGGTATTTGCGTCTCCTCCAGCTCCAACTGTTATATATTTGTGAATATCGTTAGAGAGTATTCATGGTTCTTTCGATTCCCTCAATCAATGGTAGTGGTAGCTTTATTTTCGCTAGATTACCCTGATTTTATTATTCAACTTATTCTACCTCGCCTTATATTTCCACTTCTGCCTCTTTATTCTTTGTTTTCGGCTTATATATTGGCTTATATATTGGCTTCTTCCCAATTTTATTTTTACTTTATTTTAAATTATTCTTAAATTGTAATGAACTTTTTTTGGCTTTCAGAAGCTCGAGATCTTCTTGCTCCAGTAATCTTTTTCTATCCGCTGGCTTGTTTGTCTTTGGTTTGAAAGAACACCACTTCTACATCGCCAATCTCACCAAAAATTCCATAAATTGAGGTCTACTAATAAGCTTGGTTGCAGTTTTGCCCTCTCTTTTAACATTATTATTCAATTTTTACAAAACTTCGGTTTTTTTGCTGTTCAGCTAAGGCTAATCCCCTACAGAAAGGCAAGCGTACAATTTCAACAATATTTTAGGCAAGGTCACCCTTTTGGATACATAATTTTGCTCTTCCAGAAAGCCAACTAGATCGAATTAACTAATCGAGTAAATACCGTTGTTGTTAGGATTTCCTTTAGCCAGTGCGTAAAATACATCTTTGAAAGGTCGGTAATACTTCAGCATCATATCCTTGAACTGCTGTCTGAGGTCTCCTTTGATAAGTATTGGGATTTTGGAATTATGGATGTCGAATTCGATGCATTAAAGCAAATAATTCTTTGTTAGGGCATCGCTACCTGATCATCGTCTAGGTTGTTCTTATCCTGTAGGAACTCGTCGTTTTAGTATCCCTCCAAATCTTTGAGGTCTACTTACACTTTCTCCTAACGGAGCACTTTTCTTTTTTTCTTCTGCTTCTAGCTATGCCGATAGCCCACCTGAATAATCATAATACTACATCTTGGTCCATTATACGTGGCTCACTATCAATATTTGGCTCATAATTTTTATCTAGTGGATCGATGGCGTATGAAACTACAACAGAATTCCTTTCCTTAATTGTTTCATGAATATAAATAGCTCCAAGACAAAAATTAATACTTTATTCTTCTCTGATGATGTCAAGTTAGTTCGTAACCATCGTAAAGCGTTTTCCTGGGGCTGGCGTGAACGTAAAGAAAAATTGAAGGAGCCCTAGAGGGCACATTCTTGTCAGTTCAAACTGCGTTTCTTAGTAGTTGCAGGTCATCTTTACAGGCTTGTACTGCTCATGTTTGAAATGAATGTAAACTTATGCTAATATTGAATTCAGTTCTTTTACTTGATTTTTCATTTCCTAAGAGTAAGGGAAAGTAAAGATTTTTTCCTGCCAGCTGTTGCATATCCAACAGATATCTCTTGTATTGCTACCTCTGTATTCATTGATTCGGTTTTATTTTACTCCATCAATCTTCCTAATTACGCCCTTTATAATCGGTAGGGGATATTCATTGTATTATTTCTATGTTTGAATCAAAAATCCCTTGCTATCGATGTAGCCAGAGTTGCCTTCAAAGTGAAGGCCGTATATTGTATGGTTGCTTCTCAGCGAAGCAGAAAGGAGCTCCACAGATTTTCGATTGAGCTCGCAGAAAGAAAAATCTACATGAACCAAATTTGCTGCTTCGGAAAATACTTCATAGCATATTAGATACCTTTGGCCAGAAGAGACGCGTTCTATTCACCAATTTTATTCCAACTAAAGTCGAATACTTTCAGACATGTGTGCTATGCTAATCCTTCTAGTATACTCTTTACAGCTTTTGAACCAAACTAATTCCATGCTAAATATAGTTCCAATAGTTGCTTGTCTCCTCCTTTTAGAATCCTCTTGATCTGCTCTGCAAACCTACCACCAAGAAAGTTTTTGTTGAGGTTCAATTTATTCAAATTGTTATATCTGAGTAAATTCTAAACCAGAATAGCTCCAGCAATGTCAAGAATATTATTTTCCTCTAGATTGAGTTCTCTTATTTGAGTTGATGAAGACAAGAACATCTAAGAAAGCCTCTGACATCCCATTTTTCCTATCCTGTTATGAGATAAATGAACTTTCTGTACTTTCCCAACTTTCTCAATGATTGATTCTGCTAAAACGGCATCAATGCAGTTGTACGACAGATCAATCTCCTAAAAATTGTTCAGATACGATAAAATTTACGTGACAGCAGGACCCATGCTTCCCTGCCCTATTCCCAGCTTCTGTAAGTCGAGAGTGGCCTCCTCTCCCTTCATTTTGACCAGTGTTAGCTTTCGAGGAGTGAAGTTGTGCATTTGTAGCAAATTCACAATGTTAGTGATGACTTGCTTTTCATTAAAGAAGGCCTACTTTTCCTGCTGACGGTCCAGCTGCTTGTATCTTTGATAGAACTTCTTCACTGCATCCTCCCCGACTAACCTTTATGTCATCACGGGGTGCTTCAAAAAGGTTTGTTTATCTCTGTTATCGGTTAGTAGGGTCAGCTCAGGTAATATTTTTGCCTGTTTGCCTGATTAGAGACGCTTAAGAATCAAAATGGAATCGTCACCAGAATCGGAAGCAAAACTTTAGTTCAAAGGATTGATTTATTTCATCAATAGTATTTTTTTCTTCGACTTCTAGATCAGTGGAGATGACAGGAGGTGTGTCGACTTTTTCTCAACAGCAAGTAAATTCGATACGCTTTTGTTTCGAGCAGTAATGGATGGTAGCTTATCTTAAGAAAGTGTTGGTAACGAATGTTTGACTTTTGGTTCACATAGCAGATATGTCTTTTTCCTCATTATAGGTTAAGCTCAGAAATATTTGATATGATTCAGTGATGCCTCTTAGCTGAGTGAATTGAAGTTTATGAGTGTTTATGTACAATAACAACCCATATAATGAGGTGTTAATCATTCTTTGTCCGACCTGTCATCGTCATCGTCCTCCTAGCTCTCCAATTTTTATTATGCACCCTCTGGCTCTCCACTCGCTTTCACACTCTCCCTGTACTTGGCTAGGTACATTTTCAATATATCGCTGTATCCCTCGAATCCTAGAACCTGAATCGATGACAAGATGTCCTCTCCATTGATAGTTTTTCTCTTTTCATTTTTGCACTTCTAGCAGGCCTCGCTCGTGATGAAGGAGATGAATTCGGAGACACACTCCTGAACTGTTTCTTTGGCATCTTTTGCGATCTTGGCATTGTCGGGCAGGGCCTTTTTCATGATTCTTCCGATATTGGCGATAGGCAAGAATCTTGAGTAATTAGTGGCATTCCTGAATCAAAGTATATGTACTTATCTCCCTGTCTGTCTCCTTCTTACATTCGACAACAATCTATTATTAATTAATCAAAACTGCAATAGGCGGGTGCTACAACATATACTTTTCGTTAAACTTCTCTCACCTACGATTTGATATTCGTTCTCTATTAATAAGGCTTAAGTTAAAGAATGCTCTCGTTCTGCTATTTAATGAAAGAAAATGTGCAATTCTTTTTGCTAATACTTCAGTTCGTTTGTTCTAAAGGAAAAGAAGCCATCAAAATAATCAAAAGAAGTTCGAAAGTCAGATTGTAGACCAATCTGATCAATAATTATTGGAGAAGTAAGTAAGATAGGTTGAAAGATATCATTTTGTTCTTCTCCTGTTCATCACCCTCAAAATAAGAATCTTAAACTAAGAGAGGTCGATTTATCCGTCTTTGTTGCGATCATTCACTTAGAAAAATTCCAAGACTTCGTCGGTTGTGATACTTCTGTTTTTTCCCATTTCCTGAAGAGTATCTTGTAGGAATTGACCTACATCCCTTTTAGATAGTTTGCCGTCTTTGTTGGAATCATACTCTTGGAATATGTTTTGGAGTCTCCTGTCGATCACCTACTCTGAAACGGTATAATAACTCATTAAGATTATAAATGTACAGACTAAACTCCGATATTTCAAGAATAACTTTGATGCTCTTTTTTGTTTCGTGATTGAGAATATTCTTTAATTTTAGTGATTTAAAAGAAAGAGATCATTTATGAGCTGGAAAAAATTACGGTTTCAGGTTTATTGTAATTCTAATCAATATACTTAATAAGTTTCTTTAAAATATCAAAGTGTAGAAACCAGTTGTAGGTGCAATAAATCACCTGTTAATATATAGACAAATTGATACTGCAGTTTACAAACAACACTCCTTCTTAAATAATCTTAACCCATATTTAATTTTAATCTCACACCATAACAATGAAAAATATCTTCCGACGCCTCCTCAAACATTCCAATGTGGAGCCATTTACTCATAATAAAGGATTCAGCAGTGTCCCTATTTCGCCTTGGAAAAAAAATGCATTTGCTGCGTTTGCAGGCACTGGAGTTGGCCTCTATATCGGTCAATATTTTCCTGATGTCTTCTGGCCTGAAGTAGAGCCTTACATTCCTGAAATCGAAGTTCTCAAGACTGTTGCTCCTTAGTTGGAAGATAAAAAACCAAGTCCGGAACCCCCCAAATCCCTTTTTGATTATTCAGAGGATGCTCTTGTTCCGAGTATCTATCAAAAGCCTGTAGAAGAACAGAAAAAGGTTGTCATAAATAGCGTGACAAATAAACCTGAGACATTCAAGGTTACAAGAGTCTTCAAACCCGAAGAAGAGACTGGCAATTGATGTTCTTATTGTTCAAATAGAAAAATATAGTATCATCTTTTGCGAGTTTTTGACAACAAGGGTGGCTTAAATATGTTACTGCTCTCAATAGTACTAAGCTTTTATGGGCTTCCCAAATAGCGAGCATTTGATGGCTTACCTTTCCAGCTTCTTAGTATTGGCTTTAGTCGTGAATTCACAGAAGAAGAGTTGCTTTAGCTATTCTAGATGCTTTGAGTAGCATCATGAGGTAAAGTATTTTTATCATTTATGGATGTGAAAAAAGGTCCTTCATTCGCAGGAGCATCAATAGTTTTGTTTATTTTTCCTTCCATTTTTGTCGCTGCCCGTCTTCTAAAATTGGGTTTAAAGCTTCCTTTTTCATGATGAATCAGACTTTAATCAAATCGATAAGATATTGATCGTAGTTCTCGATTCACTACATGGTTCTTCGTCATAAATTATTTAGTATCTTCTTCGATTCCCTGTGCCCTATACTCTGCTTCTTGAGTATCTAGCTCTGCTTTCTAGATATCCCTTTTAAGCTGCTGTATTTATTTTTAAAGCTTTTCCTCAGCCCCTTTCTGGCTTCTGAGCATGATCTCTCTCTTTTTTCTGCTGGCTTCTGCTAAGGCTATGAACTACTCATAGTCTTTTTTGAGGTCAACATAATATTGATTGGTGCTGACTTATAGGTATTTTTGTTCAGCTAACTTTGCTAAGCTCTATAACTTTGTATTCACAGCTGCCTCTTTCTCTGCTAAAATTTTATAGTCTTTTTCTAGCTGTTACTATGTCGTTTGCTGCTCCTTTATTTTTTTGGCATAAAAGACAAGTAAGTGTTTGAGTTATTTTACTTCTCGATACTAATCTCCATTCTATTGTATGCTCTCCGTTTCCTTGAGAAATTTATTTATTTTCTACAGGTTGACCTTTTTGTCATGCTTCTATTTTTACAAATCGTGTATCTGCTTCCTCATTTCAACTATCAATTCGGTGAGCTCCACTAAATAGTCTTTCTTCTCGAGCTACCGATCTTTTTCTTACAACTGCATACCATCTTTTATACCTGCTAGATATGAGCATGTTGCTTTTAGATGATCCGACTGTTGAGTTCAATCTGCTGAGAATAAAATTTATGAGGGTTTGTGATAATTGGCTCTTTTTTTGTATTTTTGCTTCCTAAAAGCTCATATTTATCAAGCATTTTATTCAAGGTCATGTTCATCCGAATGATTCTTTCGCGCATTTCCTTCAATTCACTCTCTAGCTTTATGACACTCATCAATCTATACTCGCTTCCGTAATCGTGACTGATTCTTTCCACTTCATACCAATACAAATACTGTAGTTTTAATGCTGTGAATAGTTTGATCTGACTGGTGACTCAATCTCGATGGAGTCCTCTAATTCTATATCCTGCTGTAGCTATCTTTCTCCCTCATCTGATTCAGATCGAAGAAGCTATTCAGTATTCATTGAATTGTTGGCCATTACTTCAAGCTGAGGCTCAAGTCTTCTCTAGGAGTTTCTAAGAGCTATGACTTCGCTCGGCTTGCTCCAATCAAAAAGGTCTGTAATTTAGGGTGGTTGTTTATCATTTTCAAAGTTATTTAATCGCTCCTCGTATTCATCGTAGTCAATGACTGAACTTTTCGACTTGAAATCCGAGCTATTCAATGGCTTCAGGGCTACTTTGGATCTCTTGTATGATTCCTTCATTATAATACCTCGAACTAATAAAATTATTATGCTCTACACCCTTCCAATCATTCTTGCCTATCGAATAAACAAAAAAAAATCAATTGAATCCTTTTATGGATTTTTAGCTATTTATCCTGTGCTTTTATAAAAGAAAAACAATATAATCAACACCTCAATGGAAGAGAAACCTGACAAAGACATTATTCCAATATTTATTCGGCAATACCCTTTTCGCTTTGTTCTACCGTATAATCATACCTATCGCACTTTCTGCAAGGGTCGATGGATTGGCAAAGAGCTACTCGCAACGCTAATCAAATAATTCAAAGCCTATCCACCAGAATATTATGAAGACGCCATCAAAAATGGTAAAATAAGAGTGAATGATAAGCAAGTAACACCTGAATATGTTTTAAAAAATGGAGATGCTATAATTCACGTATCGATAAGAGTGGAGCCTCCAGTTCTGGATCTCCCGATTAAGATAATCCACGAGTCATAAGATTTTTTGGTGATTTGTAAACCCCCAAGTATAATAGTTCATACTGGAGGAGGCCATCATTACAATACTGTCTAAAATATTCTCAAATATGAACATCATTACCAAAACTTACACATTCTCCACAGACTCGACAAACTCACCAGCGGCCTGCTTATATTTGCCAAGAAAAAATAAACAGTGGCATTGTTTCATGAAGAAAGTTAAAAATAGACAATGAAGAAAATGTACTATGCTAGAATAGGAGGGAATTTTATCTGGGAAGAAAAAGAGCTGCGTGCTTACATAGAATGTGTGTCTCACAAAGACGGAGTCTATAGGGTCACATAATAAATCGAACCTGAAGAACAGCATTTATAGGGGAAATAGATCACTAAACCTCAGAATAATGAAAAGAAACAGGAAGGAGGGAACATTCATAACAACAAATAGTAGAAAGAAAAAGGCCAGAAAAAGGCTGAAATTGATTTAAAGGACAGTAAAACAGTATTCAAGAAATTATGGTACGATTAAAAAACAGACTCCTCGCTTCTCTAATGCTATCCGATAACAGGCAGGACTCATCAGATTAGGGTCCATTTACAGTTTTTGGGATTTCCCATCCTGAATGATGTTGTTTATGGAGGGAGATTTGTAGGAAATAACATCATTTCTTATGTTGATCACCCCTTGAATTAAGAAAAGGAGGCATAAAAATGGTAAGAATATGAAGGTCCTCCGAAGAAGAAAGTCAAGATGGGTGAGTAGTTGAGTCCATAGCACTGGGACTATCAAACAAAACCCTGGTAAATCATGCTGCATTCTTTTAAATACACTTTTGGTGGTAGATAATTCAAAACGTAAACTCCTTATTGGTTTTACAAATAAAAACTTGGCTACAAGAGCTGAATAGCATCTATTGGTAATGCTTATTCTGTGATATGCATTAGTTTCGTTTGTTTAGTATTTCTTCTATTATTATAAAAAATGTCAATTAGGCAGAAACCTCGCTCAGAAAGTCCCTCGTCCCCATTTCTGGAAAGATTCACAGGTAAACTTACTAAAATTGACAAGAGTGGAACCTTAAGTGTCAACTCCAAACCTTTTGTAGATGTCACTAATCAAAAGGCTAAAACAACTATGCTAGGGGTCAAACCTGGATATACAGTTGAAGTCTCATCGCCTCTTCCGGAGATCAAAAATAAGAGGATCTTCAAAGTAAGCCAGAAAGCAAAGACGGATATCATCACCCCTTCAAAGCAAATGGAGGAGTCTGAAAGTTCTTCATCCTCGTATTACATTGATTCGATTCTTCCAAAAAACATCAGTCTCGAGATGGATTTTAAAGAGATGCTTGAAAAACTCAATGACTTTGAATTTAAAAGATCCCAAAAGCTTAAATGATCATACTTCCTTACAATAAAAAATCAAACAGGATCAGCTAAATTTCATTGGAGGTAGTTAGAATATTTTTGTTGTCTTTTTATTTTTCTTCTTCTCTGCTGCCTTGGCCTATTCCTTTAGGTACTGATCAAGGTACTCCTCATTTTCAGAATAGTGAACCAGTTATTTCAATTTTTATTTCTCCGAACTCACGTCCAAAGCTTTGAGAGATTCATAGATGCTCTGATCTTTGTGCTCCTTTATTCTAAGTTGAGGAAGCTTAAGCTATTTGTAAACAGAAGGAGCCTATTATGTTTTTATTCTTGATGTGATTTTACTAGTGCTCTGAGATTTGACGACCTTCCTTTCAACGCTATATCCTCCCTTATTAGTAACAACACTTCGATGCGTCTCAGTCTTCATTCTTTTTCCCTTGTATCTCTGTACTTCCCTCTTCTTTCGTTCCTCGTATTTTTAATGCAGGAAGTCCAGAATGTCTTGCTTATATGTGCCAGTATGGCCTTCTACAATCGTAGCCAAAACACTTTTTACTCGAATATTCAACATCTTCTTCATCTCTTCCGACTTGATTAAGTCATGGAGGCCCTTGAGTCTCAGGTACTTTTCTTTGATAGTGATAGATTATTTGAAACCGATAATGCTAAAATTAGCATTTACGAATCTATCGAAATCTACCCAGATGGTGTTGACTGCATTATCCTTGAAGGCCTTAATTATTCGATGCGTTTTGAATGTGCTGGTAAGGTCGAATAGCTTGATGTATTTCATAAACATAGTCAAGTCCATGTTCTCAGATATTAATTTATTTTTGTCAAATGATTCTCCTTCGATATGCATCGATTTTCTCAGGTAATCAAAAACAACCAGTAATTTTTTGACAAGCTTAAATTTCATCGCCTTCCAATTTTACTCGTAAAACATATCTTCGTTAAACTTTTGTTTGTCTTTTTTGCTCTACCCCTGTTACCTTGGGCTTTATTTGCCTTTTAGGCTCATCAGTATTTCTTATACTGTGTTGTTGGGATGCTTGGAGTCAAATGACGACAGTTAATCTTTGAGCCCTCCCTTTTCCGATCGTTATGATTCTGACCTTTCGAGTTGCTTGCCCTTTTTTTTTTCTGATGTACATTTTGAGGTATTTTAGCACTTAGTAGACTTTGCTGAATGGCATTGACTTCCAATCCTTTTTCTATACATGTTCGTAAATCTGACCGTATTATCCAAACTCATTGGACAATACATGGTTAATGAATTATTGTGATTTTTAGACAGAAATACTGCCTGAGGTGAGAATATGGATGACTTCAGATAAATTCATGTTGGCCGCTTTATCAGTTTTCTTTAGTTACTCATAATATTCCTCGGCTTGCTGCTTGTTCATCTATTAAATATATTATCACATCTGCACATCAAACACATCAAAATTTTCCCTTGCTAACTACCTTGAGCATCACATCAGCGATGCTTCCCTTTGATCCCTGTTTGCTTATCAAATCTCCTGCCACCATCAGCAGTCTGTAAGCTCCATCGAGTCTCATATCGGATAACAACTTTATGAGACCTGTTTCTTCTAATTTTTCCTTTCTTCCGAAGGGACAAATGACTATTTGTTTGCCAGCCATCGTTGCTGCGATCCATTGGATTGCTACTTTCAATGTGAAATCACCATTGTATACTCCGCAGCCCCAACCTCCAGTGATCACCCTAGCATCAATGTCAAGGCTACTAAAACCAGCATATGCCTTGAGGATTTATCGATCGATCTGTTTTTGTGAAAACTGCTCGGGATCCTTTGCTTTGAACTTGATGGCATCAATGGCAACGATATTTTCGTCATACAAAACAACATCATCGTATTTACGAAATCCATACTTGACATTTGCTAATCCTGCATACTTTGTTTTGTCCCCATACCCCTCGTTATCAAAGTATCGTCTAAAGCCAACAAAAGACAAGGCTTATTCTGGGTCCATTTTTTCGCATACTAATGTCATTGCATACAATTACGGTCGAATTGCAAACATGATCTCTTCCTGGACGCACCCGTTTTTTAAGCAACCTCCTCCAATGAACCGATTAGCAAAGTCTACTTTGATTTATCCGTCGAAGTCTTCGATGCTTGCTTTATTGGTTTCAATTTTTATCTTAG